>VTLG01014503.1_pt1 | contig 49171 bp, 89 predicted proteins | sample 4694571 | NCBI WGS metagenome assembly VTLG01 (sample SAMN12604809, study PRJNA352737) | marine metagenome | biome: ENVO:00000447; feature: ENVO:00000209|ENVO:00000569|ENVO:01000036; material: ENVO:00002151; isolation source: viral sequences binned using virsorter ... | reverse complement strand
AAAGATGCTGAAGATGCAGCGGCACAGAAAAAAGCTGATGCCGATAAGGCTGCTGCAGATAAAAAAGCTCATGATGAGAGAGATGTTTCCGCTGATGAGAAATCGTCATATGAGGATCGGCAAGCAGATTTAGATAAGAAAATTGCAGCTGCTGAGCCTGGTTCCGAAGAACATCAAAAACTAAAAAAATCCAAAGAAGATTTAGCTACGAAGACAGATGCCGCTGTAGAGAAGGCTGCGGATGAGAAAAAGGCCAAAGCTGACGCTAAAGCTGCAAAAGAGAAAGATGCAAAAGCTGCAGCAACTGCAAAAGAGGCTGAAGCCAAAGAGGCACAGAAAAAAGCTGATGCTGAAGCACAAGAGAAAAAAGATAAAGTTGCTGCTAATATGAAAGCCGCAAACACGAGCGGTCAGCAAAAAAAGAAGGAAAAAAAGAATACTAATGCAAAGACAAATGCTAATCATCCAGACTTTCAAGCACAGGAATATGTGCCTGAAGGATACCTTGAACTAGAATTTAAGGACAAGAGAAAAGCAGAACAAGCTTATAACTATATCAATAATAAAATTTGGTCTGGTGGAAATCCTCCATATGAAGACTTTAATCAAGAAGGTAACACACTTCAGATTGATACGGATGGTAACTTAAATCGCCGTAATCAAATGCTTAAAGATTTGAAAGATGAATTACCAAGAGATTTGCAATTTAAGGTTGCTGTTAATGAAGATACTCTTGTTGAAGCAAAATCTGGAACTGGTTACGATATTTATCACAAGGATTTTTCTACTGCAATGCAACACGCATACGCTCATGCAAAGAAAAAAGGTTTCGTAGTTAAACCAGAAGAGATTGATCAGAAAGTTGCATCAGGCCCAAGAAAACCATCTAAGGGCAAAACAAATAGTTACATTCTAGGCACAGACAAGAGAAAAAATGTACACATTCAAGTTTATGGTATGGATAGTGGCAAATATGAGTTGAATATGTATATTGAATCCGTTGATCTTGATGAAGATTATGTTTTAACTGTTAAGGATAAGGAAGTAAACAGATATAAGAGTGAAAAAGATGCGAGAAAAGCTTTCCATGATTTAGTTCAAACGCATGGGCATAAGCTTGTAAAGGTTTTTAAAGAAGGAATTGATGAAGCAGTTGTATTCGATGCACCAACTAAAGATGGCAAAAATACTTTTCAAGTGATTGACCGTGATACCAAAGGTATGCGAGGAAAACAAGACAAATTTAAAATGGTGGTTGTTGATAAGAAAGGTAAAGTGATCAAAGATTGGGGTTCTCATATCACTGTAGATGGTGCTGTAATGATGGCAAAGAATAAGAAAATCATTGAAAGTGCGGCTTCTGATGCTAGGCGTGCTATGTTAAAAGATAAAGATTTAGGTTCTAGGGGTGATGATCCTGCTGATGCAGATGATAAGTACAATCCATTTGAAAAGGGCTCCTCGCCTGGACAAAATATAGTGAATCAGTTACGTAAGGTTATAAGTTTACGAGGCATTGGTACATATAAACCAACGCCAAGTGAAGTTAAAAAGGGTCTGTCAAACCCGAAAACCTTGGGTAGTCGATGGGTCAGTTTCGATAAAGGAATGGAACAAGTTGACCTAAAGGTAGCCGCTGCGGTTACTGCCAAGTTTGACAAAATTCGTAGACCAGCAGATAAATTAACATTTCAGAAAAAGATTTCTCGTTCTTATAGTGATATGTTAAAAGGTTTACAAGAAGAAGTAACAACAGAAACAATTCTAGACAGAATTGATAGAAAACTCATAGAGAGAATCAAGGAGAGAAAACATGCCTAAGAATTATGATATGGGAGAAAGAGCTAAGACCTCTATCGAGTCCACCGTTCTAGATGTCTGGAAAGCAGCCGCAGATAATGGTGACTCAGGAGAAAACTCTTACGAAGTAGGTACTGATAGATACCGAAAACACACAGAAGACAAAACGCCAGGTCAAAGTGCTGAAACAGCATTAGAATCTAATGGTCAAGCACAGCTAAAAGGCCTAAAGGAAACCGTTTTGGGTATGTGGAAAGAAGCTGCCAATAGTGCCGTAGACCCTAAAGAAAGGGAGGAACTGGATACCGCCCCAGAGAAAACTGCAAAGAAGATGAAACGTGCAGACGAACCTAAACCTATGGTTGCTACTGAAGAAACCGAAGAAATGTATGATGAACTTGCTGAGAAATTAACTGCAAAACAAAAGAAGATTGACGTTGATGGTGACGGTGAAATCGAAGGTTCTGATCTTGCAAAACTCCGTAAGAAAGCCAAAAAAGAGGGTAAAGACGAATTGGAATTAGCAAAAGAATTGAAAGTTAATTCTATGAAGGAAGCTCTTGCTAAGGTTTGGGGGTTTCAAGAACATAAAGGTAATGCGCCCCACAAACATCCTCATGAAGAAAAGAAAGAGGATAAGAAGGGCAAGACTGAAACAGGTAAAAAACCTGCTGTAGTCGAACTGGAGCCTGAAACACAAGGAAAGTAATTTTCATGAAGGACTTGGTTGAACTTACACCGAAGTCAAACGAGAACCTACCTACAATCTACTGTGATTTAGATATGGTTCTCGTTAACTTTATGAAGGGTGCTGATGCTGCTGTAGGTGGCTCTTTCGTGCAATCCGATAAAGATACTAGGTGGAACGCAATAAATCAGACTAAAGGATTCTGGGCAAATCTTGAATGGATGCCTGGTGCTAAAAGGCTGTATCAATTTATAGCAAAATATGATCCTCATGTTTTATCTGCATATGCTGGCCGTGATCCTGCTTCTAAACAAGGTAAGATGAAGTGGTTGAGTAAACACACATCTTATAAGAAACCTAATATACATTTAGTATTACGTTCTCATAAACAAACATTTGCAAAAACTGGGGGAGAATCCAATATTTTGATAGATGACTATGAAAAAAACATAAGAGAGTGGGAATCTAATGGTGGAATTGGGATTCATCATACAAATGTAGGAAAAACTCTCTCTGAATTGAAACGTCTAGGGTTTAAATAAGATAAATAAAAGAAACAATGCGAAAGCATATTAATAAGGAGAAAGACAATGGGTTTATGGGGAGCTTCAGATGCTACGGAAGACCAACCGAAGCATTTTACCACTGAACAAAAAGAAGATGTTGTCGCCAATGAACATGGATGGACGGTAAAAGCTGGCTCTACCATGACAGGTAACGATAATACTAGTGCTGACCCTGAGATTTTGGTATTCATTCGTGGATTGGATAACAAACTTGGTGTTGGTGATATTACAGGATTTGATTGGAATATCACAGCATTTGATAAATCGGATGGTGGAACACTTAGTGTTACTGCTCACTTTAACGAAGCACAAACGGTTACTGGCACACCACAATTAACGGTTACTAACGACACGAATTCCAACCACACACTTTCATATGCAAGTGGTTCTGGAACTAGTGCATTGACATTTACTCTCGCAATCGCAGCTGCAAACGCTGCTACGGATGCAGACGATGTGTTGTCTATTGCTGCTAACGCAATGTCACTTAATAGTGGAACGGTTAAAGATACCTCTGGTGATTCAGTGAGTGCTATTACTGGGCCAACTGCTACTACTGGTTCAACGACATTCCCAACAGCTACCGAAGATCATGGTAATACGACATATGATACTGCCTTTGCAGTTGGTGCTGTTACTGCCGGAATTTTAACTGTTGATATTACGACTGCTGGTTCTGGTTACACAGATGAAGAAACTGCTACTATCGACTTAGGTACGGGTACAGACCCAACCTTAACGATTGATGGAACAACTTGTACTGGTGCATCAATTAAGACTGCTGGTGCTTTAACTGCAATTACTGGTGTTACTGGACTTACCATTACTGGTGGAAGTTCTAGTGCAGCTAATGGTCGTTGTTCAGTTACAATGTCCGTAGTTAGTTGTGCTGTAACTACCGCTGGTGCTAATTACTCAGATGCTCCAAGTGTAGCACTTTCTGGTACTGGTTTAGTCCAAGGCAATGCTACATGTACAATGGCAGGACGAGCTGCGGCAATTACAAGTTCTACAGCAATAGGTACTGCTGCTGGAACGATTACGGTAACTGCATAATAACTGTTATAAATAACTATGTAACTTTAATATTCTAGTGAGGTGAAAAGATAATGAGTATTACTTTTGAAGCGGTCGAAGGCCGCAAAAAACAAATAGTTGCTGACATTCAAACTGTCCATAGTAGGATAAGAGAATTGGATGCAAAGAAATTGGAAGACGTAGCATTGCTGAATGCTCTACAAGGAGCATTACAGCAATGTGAACTTTTTTCAAGAGAATTACATGATGAGACTGCCGAAGCGCAGAGTGATGTAGAGAATAGTTCTGAAGAGGATTAATATCTACAGTAATATTCCCACAATTTTGTGGGTTTTTATAAAGGAGAAGCCAAATGGCTGATAAGAAAATTACCGCCCTAACTGACCTGTCTACAGGTATTGCTGGTGCGGATTTGCTTCATGTGATCGATGATCCTACGGGCACACCCATCAATAAGAAGATTTCGGTAACGAACTTCATCAATAACTTGCCTTCATTTATCGGGTTTTCGAACTCTTATGAAGATATTTCTGATGGTTCTCAAACCGCAATTTCCATTACGCATGCTCTTACGCTGCTTCAGACTGCTGGTTCTAACGCAACTACTCTTGCTGACGGAACGGTAATCGGACAGATTAAGGTCATCATTCACGATACAGACGGTGGTGCATCTGAATGTACTCCTGCTGACCCTGTTGGGTTCGTGGACATGGACTTTGAGGATGTTGGTGATACCGCAACTCTAATGTGGAACGGCTCTCACTGGTTTGCACTTGCTTCACACAAAGCAACTACTGACACTGGTGTTGTCGAAGTCACCGCAACTGACTAATAGTCGGTTAATAGTTTTGGTGGGGCTTCGGCCCCACCATTTCTTAATTTAGGAGAATATAATGGAGCTTAGAGAAACACTTGGTGATGTTTTAGAACCTATTAAAAGGATTCTAAAAAAGAAGCCTGTAATGTTAGAAGAGCAAATACGTGATGAAGCACCTCAAGATTTAGAAAAAGAGGAAGAAGAAAATGCAGAAATTTAAAAATTTTATGAGAGAAGGGCCTTCGTATGACGCTTCTATGAATTTTGCTGCTGGTGGATTTGGTGATCCAGCTGTCATTAAGAAAATTAATGCCCTTATGGGTAAGATGACAGCCGAGGGTAAGCAATGGACTGATACAGAGCCTGTGGTTAGACAAATTCGTAGTTCTCTTTCAAAAATGGGACTTACTTTTGGAGAAGTGCCTCCTATGTCAGAGCAAAGTGGCTCTGGTTCTTATCCATTGACACTATACGGTGGCCGGTTTGGTAAATTGCCAGACACTCCTATTGATGAATTTGTTAATGATGATGGTTTGCAAGGTCAGTTAGAAGGTGGTCTTAGTCTTGAAATTCGATATGAAACGACTGAAGATAATCTTTGTTGGATGCATGCTGAAATAACCACTGCTTAAATAGCATGTACGAAAAAATTACGGCCGACAACGTGAATATGTTTGCCATAAAACATTATGATAATCCTCAGTGCGAGGGTGAAAAAGAATTTTACGATGATATGAAGAAGTTCAAGTATATTAAAAGACTTCTCCGTAAATACAAAGAAACTGGTGTATTGAAAGAGAGATTACTGCTGAACCATATCATTGTGTTGAATAATTTGTTTGGGCCCGAGGCTTGCGTGACCCTGCTTCTTTTTAAGATTCAGAAAGAGCATTGGGAGACACTCAAGTCTTTTTTATTATTCCTAAATATGATTAGGGAAGATGAATTACAGGAATATTCTCATAAAGAGAAAATTCTGACTGAGTTAAGGAAACTATAATGGCCGCTGCGGTAGACCTTTTTGTTACGTATAGATTTCTAAAGTTGTTAACGACTCCTTGGGAAAAACAGGAAGCGTACAAATTTGGTGTAATCGACAAAAATGGTAATCGTATCTTAGACCCAAATCAACCTGGCCGTAAAAAAGGAAAACCTCTTACCACAATAGATGAAAGAAATTCTTATACGGTTTTACACAAATTAATTTTCAACATTAAACGATTGTTTGAAAAGGTGCCTGGTTTGAGAACAAAAGTAGGCACATATGCAGCTGCCCTGTATTTGCTTAAAGATACGTTTAAAGAATCTATGGATGATCCAGATATTCTGGAAAAGGAATTCATGAAGTACCTTAAAGAACAGGGCTATGAATTCGATGATAGTATAGATGAAGAGGTTATAGGTTTTGCAGAAGTATTACCAAAAGGGGAATACGTATTAATTAATGATATTTTAAATAAAGAAAGTGAAGACGAGCTTACAGCGAAGAAGGGTGACAAAGTAGTAGCATATGAAGATGTGCCTCCTACTGATACAATATTGGGTATGGAAATTTTTCCAGTAGTTCACAAGAAATCGGGAGAAATCCTCTACGTAGGTTTAGGAGACTTAAAATGAAAACATGGAAAGAAGTTTCACCTTTTTCTGGTATAGAGGAAGACGCTCCAGCAAATTCTGTTGCTGGTGGCGGTGTTTCTATGCCTCCAGATGCAGTTAAAGGTAAAAAGAAATTAGTAGATCGTCATGGCTCTGCTCATGATGCACGTACTAAAGCGTACAAAGAACATCGAGCAAAATTAGAAGCTGCACGTGTGAAACGTCAAGAGTGGGCAAAGAATAAGGCCAAAATGACTGAAACTGTGACTGCATCTATTCTAGATCAGGAATACGATGCTTAAAGTTTATATGTTATTGCTGGTTTTGGGCCTAATCGGTGGAGTAGGATACGGTGCGTATTACTACTACAAGGACACACAAGCAAGGATCGCAACTCTTACAGAGAATAGCGCAAAATTAGAAGTTGCAGCCCAGACACAGAAACAGACTATCGATACTCTTGTAGCAGACGCAAAAAAGTTTGAAAAACTAAATAGCGAGCTGCATATTAAGTTAAACAGAGCAAATGACTATAGAGATACGCTCATAGGCAAACTGAGAAAGCATAACCTACAAGCGTTGTCAATGAAAAAGCCAGGTTTGGTGGAGAAGAAGATAAACAATGGAACCAAAAAGTTACTTGAAAGTTTCGAGTCTATTACTGCTGTGCCTTCTAGTAAGTAGTTGTAGTACTTGGAATCCGTTAAAAACGATTGAGATTAAAACTGTAGAGGTAGAACGGAAGATACCTATACAGAATAGGCCTAAACAGCTTGATATGAATGACATACATTTTTATGTTGTGACGGAACAAAATTTTGAGGAATTTAAAGCAAGATTTTCGAAAGAAAATGGCGATTTGGTTGGTTATGTATTAAGTGTTAGAGATTATGAAACGCTTGCATTAAATATGGCAGAGATCAAGAGATATATAGAACAACAAAAATCTATTATCGTTTATTATGAAGAGGCAATTAAACCGAAGGTGGAAGAAAAGGAAGAAAAGTAAGTGTTAGAAATTTTAGAAGCTGAATTAAAAACCACCATTAAAGCTGAGCAAAAAGCTAAAGAAGAATATCAGAAAGGTTTAAAGACACTTGGAGAATTTGGTGCTAGAAAACTGAAAAGGAATTTAGTTAGAGCAGAAGAAGCTCAAGCTATTGCTGCAGCTGCATTTTTAGACGGAAAGAAAAAAGTTGATGCTGTCAAACCTAAAGAAATAAAAAGGAGCTCAAATGGCAGAGGGAATAAAAAAGTCTCAAACAAGGCCACGGTTCAACGGAAAAATTAGTGCAGAGTTTACCCCGCCTAAAACATGGGAATTAGAGAAAGGGCTGTCCTTTATTACCCTTGATTTAACGGAAGCAGAAATCCAGACCCTTCAAGATGTTGGTGCTAATATTGCAGAAACAGGTAGAATTACCTGTAAGAAAGGTATGAAGACAGACCTTGCTTCTGTTCCAAGGATTGTATGGAACATTCTAGCTCCTTGGGACGTAGCACGTGCAGCTGTTATACATGATCATCTTTATGCATCATTGCGTACCTATTATCACTCTGATGATTTTGATAAAGGAAAATGGAGTAAAGCAAGAGCTATAGCAGATAAGGTTTTTCTTTTAGGTATGAAAGCATCTGACCCGAAGGTTGCTTCATATAAAATGTATAGCGCATATTGGTCAGTAAGAATGTTCGGAGGCGGGCCCGCCTCAGGCGATACAGGAGAAGTATGATGGTGACATGTAAAAATTGTGGCCATGAATGCCATTGCGGAGTATCCTTAACAAAAGACGTAGATAGGTCTGGCACACCTATAGAGGTGTGTAAATCCTGTTCATGCGAGAACTGTAATTGTGAACACCCCAAAACAGATTGGGGGTAGAATGTGGTTCTTTATAATCAGTAACATCGCTGGAAGTATACTAGGTAGCGCTGCTGATTCTTGGTTTGCAGATACAAAACTAGGAATGTGGCTCTACAAAAAGGTTGATGATGTTGCATCATGGGCCTCTCAGAAGTTGGGATTGAAGGTTTTACAGGATGAAGAAAACTGGAAAGCGAAACATCCCCATGTCAGTGAAAAAATTGACAGGCTTGAGGCCAGATTAGAACAACTAGAGGAGGACAAATATGAGCGATTGGATAGCTAATCGTATTAAAGAAGGATCAACTCACCAAGGAGCAATCGTAGTTGCAGCAGCTGTTGCAGTTATATGGTTTGCGATTCCCCTAACTAAAGTAATACTTTGGGGAGCCCTTGCTTGGGGCATTTGGTCTATTCTGAAAGCGAACTAAAATGGCCGAATTGGAAACAAAGGTTCAGCTTCTTGAAAAAGAAATGCATGACCAAGCTAAAATTCATGACCGTTTGGACGTTGCAATCGAGAAATTGACCGATGTTTCCAATTCCATCCATCGTATGCTTGCTGTACATGAAGAGAAAATAGCAAGACAAGAAGAATCAATATTTGAAGCAGAACAGCAAATAGAATTGCGTAGGAACGAATTAACTGATAAAATTGATGATCTTCACTCCAGAATTACCACAAATACCAAGGAAATTATGACAGCTGCTGCTCAACAACATCAAGAGCAGAATAGGGAAATAGCTAAGATACGTGAAGATTTGAGTGGTAGAATAGGTGTTATGGAGAAATGGAGACATATCATTATTGGTGGTTCTATCGTAGTTGGGTTTCTTGTTCACAAATTTGTAGAATTTTCCTAAAAGCAACTTGACTTTATAATATGACTAGTATATTATGGTGTAATGAGTTCATATATCGATATTAAGTATCTAAATCTGATCTCATCACAATTACAACAGTTCAAGAAGAAAGGCGACTTTCTGTGGAATTTTCGTTGTCCTTATTGTGGTGATTCCAAGAAATCTCGTACAAAAGCTAGAGGGTTTGTTTTTCGTAAGAAGAACGATCTGTTCTATAAGTGTCATAATTGTACCATTGGGTCTAATATGGGCAAGCTTATAAAGCAGGTAGACTTAAAAACTTACGATGCATATATAATGGAACGATATAAACAAGGGGCCAAGAAGCAGACCCCAGAACCAGAGTTTAAGTTTAATGAGCCAGTCTTTCGTAAAAAAGGGATATTCAAATCACTCAAGTCTATTCATGATCTTGGAGCCGAACATCCTGCCAGAAAGATTATTGAAAAAAGGAAGTTACCACCAGACTCACTTAGGGACTTGTATCTTTGTGAGTCATTTTACAAATTCACAAATACTTTAATACCGAATAAGTTTCCCTCTTTGGATGGGGATCACCCAAGGATGTTGATACCATTTCGTGATGAACAAGGAGAAATTTACGCTTATCAAGGGAGATCGTTCGGCGAAGAACAACCAAAATATATAACGATCAAATTGGAAGATCGTGATAAGATTTTTGGGTTGGATAAGATTAATAAAGATAAACCTATTTTTGTTGTCGAAGGCCCTTTGGATAGTTTATTTTTGGATAACTGTGTCGCAGTAGGTGGTGCTGATTTTGGTAGAATAAAATTTGGCGATGTGACTATCGTTTTTGATAATGAACCAAGAAGCAGAGAAATCTGTAAATTGATTGAAAAGAGCATTAGTACAGGACATAAAGTATGTTTATGGCCTAATAATAATCCTCATAAAGATATTAATGACATGATCATTGGTGGGATGTCACCAGAAGAGATCAAAGAAGAAATAAGAAACAATACCTTTTCTGGCGCTACGGCTAAGTTGAGGTTTTCAGAATGGAGAAAGATAGATGCCTAATAACTACCTACCAACATCATACCAAGAATTTATACACTTATCAAGATATTCAAGGTGGTTGCCAGAACAGGAACGAAGAGAAACATGGGATGAAACAGTAGGAAGGTATTTTGATTTCTTCACTGAACATTTAAAAGAGTTACATAATTTTAAACTCTCCGATAAACTTAGAAAAGAACTAGAGGAAGCTGTGCTTTCTCAGAGAATTATGCCATCTATGCGTTGTCTTATGACTGCTGGTGAGGCATTAAAACGTGAGAACATTGCTGGGTATAATTGTTCTTATGTTGCAGTAGATCGTGTACAAGCATTTGATGAAATTCTATACGTTCTTATGAATGGCACAGGAGTTGGCTTCAGCGTAGAACGTCAATATATAAATGAACTTCCTCATATTGCTGAGGAATTTTTTCTTTCAGATACCGTTATTAGTGTTGCAGATAGTAAATTGGGTTGGGCAAAGGCATTTAAGGAATTGGTAGGTATGTTGTATATCGGACAGATTCCAAAGTGGGATTTGTCTAAAGTTCGGCCTGCTGGTGCTCCCCTTAAAACCTTTGGTGGTAGAGCATCAGGGCCAGAACCCCTAGAAGCATTATTTGAATTTACTGTACAAACATTTAAGAACGCATATGGTCGAAAACTATCTTCTCTTGAAGCTCATGATATTGTGTGTAAGATTGCAGAGATTGTAGTTGTGGGTGGTGTACGCCGTTCTGCTCTTATTTCTCTTTCAAATGTATCAGATGATCGTATGCGAGATGCAAAGAGTGGACAATGGTGGAACAATGATGGCCAACGTGCGCTTGCTAATAACAGTGCATGTTATACTGAAAAACCAGATATGGGGATTTTCATGAATGAATGGAAAGCTCTTTATGATTCTAAATCGGGTGAACGTGGTATCTTCAATCGTGAGAGTGCAGTCAAGATGGCAGCTAAAAATGGCCGCCGCAACACAGAAGACCATGATTTCGGTACGAATCCTTGTTCTGAGATAATTCTACGCAATCGAGAGTTCTGTAATTTATCAGAGGTAGTAGTACGTGCATCTGATACAAGGGAGTCTCTTTTGGAGAAAGTACGTTTTGCAACGATTCTGGGCACTATTCAATCTACACTGGTAAACTTCAAATACGTATCTTCTACATGGAGAAAGAATTGCGAAGAAGAGAGGCTTTTAGGAGTCTCTCTTACTGGTGTTATGGATTCCTCTCTTACTAATGGTAAGAAAGAAGGTTTAGAATCCTTATTGGAAGAATTGCGAGAGATGGCAGTTAAAACAAATAAGGAGTATGCAGAGAAGATAGGAATCAACCAAAGTGTTGCTATAACGTGCGTGAAACCCTCAGGCACCGTCAGCCAGTTAGTCAATGCTGCATCTGGTATCCACGCAAGACATAATCCATACTATATTCGTACAATACGAGGAGACAAGAAAGACCCTCTCACAAAAATGATGACAGATGCTGGATTTCCTGTAGAGGATGATGTTATGAATCCTAGCCATACTGCTGTGTTTTCTTTTCCCATGAAAGTCGCTAACGGTTCTGTTTTTCGTACAGATATGACCGCAATAGAGCAATTAGAGCTGTGGTTAGTTTATCAGAAACATTGGTGTGAACATAAACCATCCGTAACTATTTCAGTCAAAGAAAGCGAATGGATGACTGTTGGTGGTTGGGTTTATGAACATTTTGATTATATGTCTGGTGTCAGTTTTCTACCTCACACGGATCATACATATAAACAAGCACCGTATCAGGACATACTAAAAGAGGATTATGAAATACTTCTAAAAAAGATGCCCAAAAATGTGGAGTGGAGCAAATTGGCAGAATATGAAAAGACTGATATGACAATAGGGGCTCAAGAATTAGCCTGTGCAGCTGGTTTCTGTGAAATTCAGTGAAAATCATCGTATGCGGTTCTTGCGAAGCTGAGTTCCAACTTAAGCATTCAATGGATGAGGCTTATTATCAAGTTAAACTCTGTCCTTTTTGTGGTGCTGGATTGGAAGAAGAACTGGTAGACGATATAGAATGGGATGATGATGCTGATAGATAAATTATGGTTTAGATTATGTGTAATTTTTTGTGTGCTGTGTTTTATAGGTTGGGCCGTGTGGATGAAATATAATGGATATACGATAGGATGAAAACTATTATCCATATTAACAAAAACCTTAAACAGTCAAATGATAAGCATGGAAGAACCCTTCCTGTTTGTCGAGTAGAGACTGAAGGTAAGACTTGGTATGGATCAAGGGTTGATATGCTTGGCCCCAGCTCAATGATATACAGGCCAGATAAACCAAGAAAATGTGGCGCTAAACTTTGGATTGAAACTGATGGTGAAGTTGTTATTTATGATAAGACTACATATGCTGATATGAGGTGAAAATGAAAACTCAAAGTGCAAAAGCAAAGGGCAGACGGTTTCAGCAATGGGTCAGAGATCAACTCATAGAACAATTAGAAGTTCATCCAGAAGATATAGAATCTCGCTCTATGGGTGCTGGTGGAGAAGACCTCATAATGGCCCGTGCAGCGAGAGAAAAGTTTCCGTATTCAATAGAGTGCAAGAACCAAGAGAGCTTAAACATATGGAAAGCATACGAACAAGCAACTGAAAATTCTGGTGACTATGAACCAGTATGCTTTATAAAACGCAACAATCAAAAACCTTTAGTGGTGGTTGATGCCAATTATTTTATAAATCTCCATAATAAAGATTAACACTTCATTACCTAACTTTTTTTATAAATAGTTGTGGGGTATTACGCTACGCATAATGGGCGTAGAGAAAGGTACATATGAAAATCAAAGCGATTATTATATGCGCTTTGGTGATGTTTTTATTTCCTTCTACAATATGGGCCGCAGACACAAATACTGTTTCTACCGTTGTGACAGATAAGGCACCACCTACAGCGTCAGCACCATCAATAGTCATTAATAATAGTGACATTTGTAAGAGTGCCGCTAGCGCAGCTATTCAAACTCAAATTTTGGGATTTGCGTCTGGTATAACTGTAACTGATGAAAATTGTGAAAGATTAAAGTTAAGCCGAAGCATGTACGGAATGGGCATGAAGGTAGCAGCTGTTAGTTTACTATGTCAAGATGCAAGAGTGTTTGATGCCATGTGGCAAGCAGGAACCCCTTGTCCTTATGATGGGGCAATAGGCGATGATGCACGTAAAGGATGGGAAGAAAATCCAGATGAAGCTCCAAGCAATAGTTTAGTGTTTGCTAAAAAAAAAGAGATGACGAATCAGAACGAACTGGACACGCCGGAGGGATAAGTGACGAATATGATGAAACGGATGATTATGCAGAGGAGCATCCATCAAGCGAAGTGCAAGGTTTTACATGGGTCAATGGTGTTGGCATTCTTGTCGGCATTGCTGGTATGTTCTTTGGTGTTCCCCTCTTCTTCTAAAGCTCAAACTGGAACTGAAGTTGTAACAGGTTCAGAGACTACACCTAACTATTTACCGTCTATGAACGAGCACACCCGAAGTGGCGGAACTAAAGTCAATACTGGTTCTGGTACTTCACAAGGCTGTAAGTCTGGTAATTTTTGTACTGCTGGTAAACAGGGGCCAGGTGGTACGTACACATCCACATTCGATTTACAAGAAAATATGTCAATAGATCAGATCAATCGTGGTTTCGAAATGGACTACGATATGGATGTTGATTCTCACATAAGTAACTCCACGCTTGCAAGCTGTGTTAATGGTAACGTAATGCAGACAGCAGACTGTAGAGACATTGTAAATTTAACAGTATCACTTTTTGATGGTACTGCATTAAAACATAAATTTGAACACCAGTTAGAATTAGATTTTACTGGTGTTAGAAATTTTGCTTTTAATCAGACTATACCAGAAAATACATTTACAGCATTGACAGGAGAATTTGCAATGTTTGGTATAGATGCTGGGTTTGGCAGTAAGTTTTTTGGGCCCGCATTTTCAAGCCCCTCTTTAACAACTACTTTCGATTTAATTACTTTTATAGAGACAGAAGTTATAGATATAATAAACAATACTGATATTATAGATACAAATGTACCAGTAGGTGAAGATATTACTAATGTAACTGTAGAGGTAGAGACACAAGACGGTCAGCAGATGGCTAGTCTAGAATTAGAAGTCAATACCGAATTGAGTATAGATATACCAGTAGCACCCATAGAAACACCAACAATGGATGCTCCTGTAGAAGTAGCAGAAGTAAGTACTGAAATAGAAACGGAGATGTCAAATGTGGTCGAGCCTGAACCTACCACCGATCAACCAGTGGAACCTACGGAGAGTGGAACCGATAGTGAAACTCAGACCAGCGAAGGATCAGAATCAACAACTGAAGGAGAAGCTGGAACAGAAACGAGAGAACCCGAAGCTTCTAGTGTAGAAGAACCAGAACAGGAGCAAGAAGCCGCCCCTAAACCAAAAGTAGTAAAGAAAACCAGTGCTAAACAAAAAGCTGCAAGAAAAATCCAAAAGCGCATGGGCGACAAGGGTAAATATGATAGTACAAACCAATTAAAGACTTTGATTGTTATGCAAGTTTTGGGAAACAGCAGAACATTTTTTGATGTTAAAAAAACGATACCACAACCAGAGGGCTTCTTTTCAAATAAAACGGTGCCCGATGGACAGATTGCAGATAATAGTATAGCTGCATATTTTTTAGTAGGCGGGAGTAATCAATTACATGATGCTTTAACAGGGGGGCAATATAAGAAGTAGTAGGAGTTGGGTATGGTAGTGGAAGTATTAGCAGGCATAGCTCTGGTCAGTAGTGCGGTGAAAGGAATTAAAAGTTCTATAGAAACTGCAAAAGATATTAAGGATATTGCTGGAAGTATAGATGATTTACTAACAGGTGTAGAACAAATTGATAAGAAAGCAAAAGTTATTCAAAAAAAAGGAAGAGCAGGCCAGTGGCAAAATTTTTTAAGAATGAAATTTAGTAGTGTAAAAGAAACAGGAGATGGAACATCTATTCAAGAAATCGCCGCCGAGGTAATTGAGCAAAAACATGCAGAAAGAGAATTATGGCAAATGCAGCTCTTGATTAATAAAAAATTTGGGGCCAACACATGGAACGATATTATAATAATGCGGCAACAGCGAATAGAAGAATTGGAGAAGAAAAGACATAGGTTGAGGTATCTTGCAAGAGAAAAGGCAGCAAAGACCGCTAAGATGTGGCGAAAGATTTTTAAAGAAGGACTAAATATCTTAATTTTGTTAGCTGTTCTTGGAGGTGGCGCCTACGTGTTTTGGTATATCTCAGAAAGGAATTAAGTAAATTATGGCAGAGGTAGAATATAAAGGAATTAAAGTTGGTGGGAGCAAGCTCCTATTAATACTACCGCTATTAGGAACTATTGGCGGCGGCCTATGGGGAGGCTTTGAGCTTTGGCATCGCTATCAAGCAATGGAAATAAAAATAAATAAGTATGTTGCTCCTGATCTGTCTGGATTTGATAAGAAACTTGCAATCCTTGGCAAAAGAATGGATGGACTAGAAAAGACAACTAATTCAGATGTAGAAAGTATAAGCAATTCTTTTAAATCTGTAGAAGACAAATTTACAGCAGAGTTAGAATCTATCAATACCTCTTTTAGTTCATTAAAAGAAAAAATGGCTGGAGTTATTCAATTAGAAGAACAGATAAAACAATCTGCTGATGATGCAAGAGATTACACAAAAGATATTAAAAGAGACTTGAAAGAAGAAATGCATCATATGTCCAAACAAGTAGACGATATTGAAAAACGAGGTAAGGAAGCATTTCGTTTAGTACGAGAGAGTATAGATACTAATGATACTAAGGTACGTAATATGATAACTGTTAATTCAGATCGATTTGACAAACGTAGAGAACAATTACGAACAGATATGGATAGCTTAGAAACACGAATAAAAGCATCAATGAAAGAATTGAAAACTAAGATAGATAACAAGATCAAAAAGGCCTTGGAGAATCCGTTAGCAAATATGAGGAAGTAAAATGTTAAAATCATCACTTCAACTAGTCTTAGGAATAGCAGTCATAGCTGTTTTAGTGTATCTGGTATTTTTATTTGGCCGTTAGTCCCTTGACTTTGCGTTAAAGTTCTGTTATACTGTGTTCATATTAGGTAAATAGGGGGAGTTATGTTCTCTTTAATAAGAAGATGGTTCACGTGGATAGAGAGGAAACTTGAAGGTGAGCCAGGGCCGCAATTTCTTAGTGGAAAAGGTAGAAATACTAAAAAAGGTACTTGACTTTTGATTGGCTGTGTGTTATAGTAGACATAATTGCAATAATAGAGAGATAAATAGTAATTATGGATGCATATTTACACACATTCCTGGCAATAGGATCAATGTACGGTTCATTCCTCTTAGGTGGATACATGATGAGGAAGGAACTTTTTGAGTCTATCGTAACAACTACGCTGGACAGATTAGAGAAAGATGGGTATATTTCCACCACCACCGATAAAGATGGTGACAAAGAACTTATCTCAATTTCCGAAATTCGAGCCAAAGCGTTCAGAGATGCCTACTCCGCAAAAGTTAAGTAAATCTTTATTATTTTTGGCCCTATTAGCTACACCAGCATATGCTGAAGCTCCATGCGATTTTAAGACAAATGATAAAATCGTTTATGAGGGAAGACTTGAGTCGGTTAGACTCATTTCCAAAAAAGTAACTAAACATGTAGAAGATACCAACAAATGCATGGTCAAAATTGAAGGCCGTGTAGAGGGTAAATGGTATCCATCTACAGATTCTTATGTTTATGGGCCTGACGTATCCCAACAACATGCTTGCGATTTTGCAGAAAATCGTGCGAAAAAGAAAATATTACGTCAATTCGTGCCTGAAACGATTCATAGTGAGAAAAATTTAAAATGTGACTTGACTTCTCCTAAAAAATCGTGTAAGGTTATATACATTAATGCCTCAATAGCAGGTGAAATGTCAAAACAACGTATAAGGATGTTAAGTTGTGAAAAAAAGTGAAGTATATATTTATGGAATAGCAATGGTTGCTGCATCATTAATGATTGTCTTTCTGGCTGGTTGTGGTAATACTATAACAGGTGTAGGTAAAGACATCACCGATGTTGGTAATAAAGTTACCACATGGCAGAATAAACCTTCTGAAACTTCAACTAAAAAGGTGAAGAATGATTAAGGTTATCGTAGCTTTTGTATTAGGAATGATGGTGGTAATATATTACCCAAACATTGTTCCTTTTGCAATGAATAAATTCCTAGAACCCAGTGGGGTTCGGGATAACTTGGTCGAGACATTGAAGGAGATTAAATAATGGACGCCAAACTATTAGCAGGGGTATCCATCCTTGCTCTAACTCTTGGCGCCTGTGGTGCCAATCAACCCAAGTCTCTCGTAGACACGCCCGAAATTAGGTACAAAACAGCTAAAGTAGAAGCTGCTGTATCTATGATTCCTAAGTGGTATAAGCAGATGCCTGAGGAAAAGGGTGCAATTTTTACCGTAGGATCAGCTACTGCTCCAGACTTACAGTTAGCAGTTGATATTGCTACCTTAAATGGTAAGGTCGTACTTGCAGATCGTATTAACGGTAAACTCAAGGCGATGACAAAATCGTGGATTGCTAAATTCGGTCAGTCGGACGTTGACGCTCGGGTTATGACAGAAATCGAAAAAGTTGCAAAAAATGTTATTGCAAATGTCGATGTTGCTGGTTATAATCCAGTTGAAACTGAAGTTTTTGCTGCTGGTACACAGTACCGTGCTTTCGTTCTGTTGAAATATTCAGACAAGGAAGCATCGAAAATTATCATGAATCGACTCCGTAAGGATCGCATGATATACTCACGGCTACGTTCTACAGAAGCTTGGAAAGAACTTGAACGAGAAGTTGAAAACCAAGAGAAAAAGGACGAAGGCAAGTCACTACAAAATCTGGAGAAGTTGATCCAGAAGAACGATAAAGTGACTAATGAAGCGCCTTCTGCTTAGTTCTGTTTTAGTTCTCTCTCTGGGTGGGTGCTTTATGCCTTCGGGCATAAACCCCACTTTAGGGTGTTCTCAAATAACAGGATGTCAACAAAAAGATTTTTATTTGCCTGGTAAGGGAGTATGGGCCCCAAAACCCATGTTTGGCCCTAAGGCAACAGTCGGTGCGGTAGGGGGTGCAGTAATTGGAGCATCTCTAGGTAAAGACGTAACAACAGCTGCACTTTTTAGTGTAGTAGGGTTGGTGCTAGGTCATCAAGTCGGAACGACTATGGATAAGGTAGATGAGATTCATGGTGCTATGCTTATAAGGGACAGTCTTGATAATAATCAAGATGGTCAATTTTATACATGGAAGAACCCAAAGAAGAATCTTACTATATCTTCAGGCCCAACCAAAACACTACCATTTTCTAGGAAATATGGAAAATGTAGAGAATTCGTAACTACTGTAATAGTAGAGAAAGAAGAACGTCAAATGAAGGGTACTGCTTGTTTAGGACAAGATGGTGTTTGGAATTTGAAGGAACTATATAGGTAAAGGAGATTATTGCCCGTGAAACGTAGACCAAGATTTCAATCAAAAGATTTCGCTCAAAATTCTGGAAAAAGAGGCTTACTTGTAGAAGTAAGAAATAACAATGTTGAAAAAGCATTACGTATTCTAAAGAAGAAACTACAAGAAGATGGTTTGTTTAACGAATTACGTAACAGAGAATTCCACCAAACCAGAGGCGAACGCAAGCGCAAAGAAAAAGCTGCTGGTAAACGTAGGGCCAATAAAGCATTACAAAAACGTATGCTAGAACAGGGGTATTAATGATTGTGAAAGAGCATGAAAATCCAAGCAAAACAAGCACACCTCTAAAAGAACACCATCCCCCCACTTGGTGGATAAAATGGATAGCTTCTATCATTCTAGTGTTCGCTATGATTGCAACTACGAATGATTTATATCCTTGGAATATGTATCTACAATTTCTTGGTGTTGCTGGTTGGTTGTGGGTTGCTATTGTTTGGAATGATCGTGCATTGATTATAATAAATGCGGTTGCATGTGCAATTTTCATCAACGGCATGGTAATGTATGTGGTAAAGGCTATAGGATAAGGAAAATTATGGCTAGAAAAATAAGAGTTGAAACTGATAATTCTAAATGGCAAGCTCCTAAGAAACGGAAGAAACGTAAACCTATGTCTGAGGAGCAACGTGAAGCTGCGGCTGCACGTTTAGCTAAGGCACGTGAGAAGAAGAGAGAAGAAAATCCAGAATTCGGTATGTCTGGCATACACGTAAGTTTAAGGGATTTGCCAGAAGCCTATCCGTTGCATCCAGATAAGATTAAGGATTGGATGAAAACCCAAAAAGATTTGTTGCGAAGTGAAAAAGCGGGTGTCCGTCAGAACATAAAGGGTGCTATCGCACGAGCAGCTAGTCATGAGGGATATATAAGACATATGAAATCTTATCTTAAACATGGCGATTGGAGCGATGATTTTTACGGTGAACATCAAGAAAAAAAAATTCGGAGAAAGTGTACCGCATTGGGGTACTATTGGTATGGCCCAAAAAAAGGCCAAGTTAAACGTGACATTGGGGTTTATTATCCAGATTTAGGGATGGTTTGGGAAAAGGACATGGAGAATGAGTGCTGACATTATAAAAGGCCCTTGGAAAAAAGGCAAACGAATTAAAACGCCAAAAGTTGATAAACTTGCCGAGGATTTAGCATTTGCTGATGAACTGACTGAAACTCTAATGATTAATATGATACATGCAATGGGCGAAAACGGCATAGATATAAGTGGAGATACTTTCATACATAGTATGGGGTTCACTATTGAATCTGTTAAAGCATCTATCTACAAGGAATTGGGTATAGCCCACCCTTTAACTACTATGATGCAGATGCTGACTGAAATGAAATCATCTGAAGAAGCGTACAGTCAGTTGAATGAAAAAAAATTATCTGAAATAACAGAGATGATATATTCTATAGAAGGTGAAGATGACCCAGAACCAGAAATTTCATAGGCCATTTTCCCCCATGATAATGGAATCTGAGGTTCCCAATAAGTTTGTTGAAGTTGTTAACGAAACTGCTGATAAAGTGCTTAGTGATGAACAGTCTAGCATTAGGTGGGATTTCTCTAACAAACTCGTTGGTAAAGTACATAAAGAAATTCAAATCCCTGTAGTTGATAAAGGGGATAGGGAATTTCTTTTTAGTACCATGAAAGGCGCATGTGTTGATTATCTAAAAAATTGTATAAAACACAACACTGCTCATGGTTGGCAAAAGATTGCACAAAATACGGAACCTACGTTAGACAATATACACTTAGCTCATAGCTGGGTAGTGTCTCAATATGCATCCGATTTTAATCCGTGGCACCATCACAGTGGAGACTTCTCAGCTGTGGTCTATCTTAAAATACCACCAAATATGCCTGCTGAGCTCGAAAATGATAGTAAAGACCACTACCCAGCAAATGGATTGATCGAATTTATGTTTGGTGAAAATCAAGGATTTCGTAGTGATAATCTGAAGTTCAAACCAGAAGTAGGTAAACTGCTAATGTTCCCCTCATGGTTAAAGCATTTTGTATATCCTTTCAGATGCGAGGGCGAAAGAAGGTGTATGAGTTTTAACGCTCATATGTATGTGCCAAAATGATATTAGTTGATATGAATCAAATTTCTGTTGCGAGTGTTATGATGCACTTGTCAATGGAGAAATTGCAGAAGCCAGAAACTTCTCATGTTAGACATATGATACTTAACACTTTACGTATGTATCGTACACGTTTTTCTTCAGAGTTTGGAGAACTGGTGTTGTGCTATGACTCCAAACATTATTGGAGAAGGGATTATTTTCCAGAGTATAAACACAATCGTAGAAAGAGCCGAGATTCCGACACTAAAGATTGGGATGCTATTTTTGAATGTTTGAATGCCATTAAGGAAGAAATACAAACTAATATGCCGTATAAGTTCCTAGAGGTATACGGTGCAGAGGCTGATGATATTATTGCTGCGCTGTGTATGGAATATTCTGAGGAGATTTTAATCCTTTCTGGTGACAAGGACTTCATTCAGTTACAACGATACCCTAATGTAAAACAATATAGTCCTATTACTAAAAAAATGATAAATGGGGAAAATCCAGATCGATATATAAAAGAGCATGTATTTAAAGGAGATTCTAGTGACGGTGTACCTAATGTGTTATCACCAGACAATACGTTTGTTGAGGGGATGAGACAAAGGCCGTTGAGTAAGAAAAAAATAGCAGCTTGGTTAGATCATGACTTTATGGACGTAGCACCAAATGAAGAAACTAAAAGAAACTTTCAGAGAAATCAGAAATTGATTGATCTGAAAAATACACCAGAAGAGTTGCGTGTCGAAATATTAGAAGATTTCCGAGATGCCCCTCATGGTGATCGCAGCAAAATATTAAATTATTTTATACAAACGAGACTTAAAACTCTCACTGAATCGATAGGAGATTTCTAAATGCCTGATAATTACCAACCACTTTTTTCTGAGATTTTAAGTAAACTTGGAAAACTCAAATCTAAAAAGGATAAGGTAGCACACCTTAGAGAATATAATAGTGATTCTCTACGAATGATAATCAAATCATCATTCGATCCTAAAATCAAATGGGCCCTCCCTCAAGGTGAAGTTCCCTACCGTGCAAACGAAGCTCCAGAAGGTACAGAGCATGGCATGCTATCCTATGAAGCTCGTAAATTGTATCACTATATTGAAGGGGGCAATCCCACACTTTCCCAGAACAAACGGGAATTGATGTTTGTCCAGCTATTGGAGAATCTGCATCCAGACGAGGCAGATATTATTGTGGCTGCCAAGGATAAGGTTCTTCATCAAAAATACAAGGGCTTATCCAAAAATGTGGTCATGGAAGCGTTCGATTGGGATGACAATTTCATGGTAATTGAACACGCTATGTACCCAGCCTCCCCTGGCGCCGCTAATGGTTAACAAACTTTTTTGAAGAATCCTTTAATATCAATGACTTAACATGCCGTTTTTTGCTTGACTTTGCTTGTATTATCTGGTAGGCTGATACTATAACCTGAGAAAAGGAAGAAAATGTACCTTAATATTAAAGGTTCTAACAAAGCTACGAGGACTCTCATTGAAAGAGCTTCTTGGTATTATGCCGAAAAGCTGATGGGAAAACGTCTTATAGGAACCCTTAAAATTAATATTAATCTGATTCGCAACTATACCGAAAAGGAAGGTTGTGAAGGTTCTGCTATATGGGATGAGTGGGAGACTGCAAAAACTCCTAGAGAATATACGATTGAGCTGGATTCCAGCATTAGTCTTAGAAACATTTTAGTTAACCTTGCTCATGAGTTTGTACATGTCAAACAGTGGGTAAAGGGTGAAATGTATGAGTATTTGACTCCTAACATGGTTAGGTTTATGAAGAAAAAATACGATATGAACGACTTGGATTATTTTGATTATCCTTGGGAGATCGAAGCCTTTGGTCGCCAGTTGGGATTGTTCGTAAGAATGTGTGAAGAAAGCGGTCTTGGTGATCGTGAAGATATGAAGGAGATAGCATAATGAAATTTAAAGGTGCAAAGACTGTTTTGAAAAAGGAGGCCAAATTCCTTGGGATGACATTTGTAGAAGTGATGACTTTTATTGAGAGAAATCCATATGCTGTGCCAAACAGGGTTATTGAGGCTTTCAGTGTTTATAAGAAGGAGATGTATACAAATGGGTAAAGTGAAGAACCATTATATGGAAATTGAAGAGGACTTTTGGAGCATTGCCAATGATAAAATTGGTGAGTGCGAATCCTTTGAAGAGTTCGAAGAAAAGATGTTAGAGGAAAAGACCCTTGAGGGGTGCCTTGCCTTTAAATCTTTGGAAGATGTTAGGGGAGAGCTCGAATTTGGGTGGAGCGAATTTTGGTCAAAGTACCACTAAAAACCAAGGAGTATGCTAAATGACAATTTCAGAAATTCTAACTATGGGACTTTTGTTTATAAGTCCTGTACATGCACAAGAAGAAAAAAAGGAACCTAGTGCTGAATGTCTTGCTATGAACATGTATCACGAAGCAAGAGATCAAGGGGTTGCTGGGCAACTTGCTGTAAGTTTAGTGGTGTTTAATAGGATAAAAGACCCACGATTCCCTAATACACCATGCCAAGTTGTACATCAAGGGCCTGTGAGGGAAAGTTGGAAAACAAGAAAAACGCCTGATCCTTTAGATTCGGTGTTTTATCCTATCAAAAACAGATGCCAATTCAGCTGGTATTGCGATGGAAAATCAGATACCCCACATGATAAAAAAACATACAATAGATTAATAGATATAGCAGAAGGCATGTTGGGTGGTTCTTATAGTCTAATTGATATAACAGATGGTGCAACATTTTACCATGCAGATTATGTAACGCCTGGATGGGCAAAAACGAAGATCAGAACTATTGAAATTCAAGATCATATTTTTTATAGATGGGAGACAAAAAAAGATGGAACTAAATGATTATCAAAATTGGGCAAAAACTACAGCTGTATATCCAGATCAGTTTAAAGTTATATACCCAACGCTAGGTCTTACAGGAGAAGCTGGAGAAGTAGCAGAAAAGGTGAAGAAACATATAAGGGATGGTACACGCCACCCAGCAGACTACGATCAATATGTTAAAGACGTTACTAAAGAATTGGGTGACGTTCTTTGGTATCTAGCTGCAATCTCTAGTGATTTGGGTATCAATCTAGAGACAGTTGCTCAGGCAAATATTGCGAAACTTAATTCCCGAAAAGAGAGAGATCAAATCGGCGGGAGTGGAGACAATAGGTGAGCCATTTTAGGTTTATAGAAAAGAACAGAGATGTTAATAATATCTTGCAAGAAGTCTTAGACAGCCCCGAAGATTGGGGAGTTGCTGGTACGATAAAGGGCGCTGCTGGTGACTTAAAACCTTATGGATTTCTGCCATTAATGATGGCAGTAATTCGATCAAAGGATGATGATCCTAAAAATACAGAACTTCAACAAAAAACCCCGATGTATGATAAATACAAAGAGATAAGAAAATTTCTTAAAGAATATAGAGTACAACAGCATTCTAGGGCAGCTTTCTTTAAGCTTGCTCCTGGCGATAAAGTTGGATGGCATATAGATGATGGTACATATTATCTGACAAGGGATAGGTATCATTTATCACTTCAAGGAACATACAAATATTGGGTGGGAGATGAGCCCAATACTGAAACAGCAGAACTTCATGTTATAGAACCAGGCACTTTTTTCTGGTTTGATAATAAGAAGTATCATGCAGCTCTAAATGTCGGGGAAGTAGATAGAATATCTTTTGTTTGGGATGTGCCGAAAAGTAAAAAGAATCCTTAAAGGGACTTGACTAAAGTAAGTAATTTTGGTAATATAAGTATTAATTGTAAAGGAGTAAATAAATGGTATTAGCACTAACCGTTATAGGTGGAATAGTCGTTGTAAATGCTCTTCTTGGAGTAGCATTTATGGCATTCTAAATCCACTATATATTAGTGGAGGCAGGTCGATGCAACGAGAGGGCTATTGGGATTACATGGGACGAAAGTTACGTGAAGATCACATTCAAGTGGGTGAGGATATTATGAAGAGAGAAATTGCAGAAATGCAAAAGCAAGTGCATTTCCTAATGATAAGGATTAAAGTCCTTACTGATCATGTAAATAACCTAGAATATAAGGTGAAGATACAGGGTGGAAATCCCAATCAAATGGAGTTGATGTTTTAATGCCAACGTACACGTTTTATGATGAGTCTGCTGGAATAGAGTGGGACGAATTTTTATCTATAGCAGAACGAGATAAGTTCTTAAAGAAAAACCCTCAAATAACTCAAGTAATTAAACCTGTGGCTATTGTGGGTGATCATGTTATGGGCGTAGGGCCTAAAGTAGACGGTGGTTATACAGAGAATATGCAAAGGATTGCTGAACAACATCCCGGCTCACCTCTAGCTGCACGATATGGGGGCAGTAAGCCATCTCATAAAGAAATTAAGACTAGAGATGCGATAAATAAACATCGAAAGAGAGTTGCTCGTGAAGGGTTCTCGGCTAACAAAAGTAAAACTTTATAGGATGTAGGTATGGCAACGAAAAAGAACAAAGAAATCAATCATAACAATTTAGCTACGGTTAAACCTATCACTGATAATCAGAAGGTAGTTTTTGATACGTGGAAAAAAGGTAAAAATCAGTTTTTGTTTGGTTCTGCTGGTACAGGCAAAACATTCATTTCCCTGTATCTTGCATTGAATGATATATTCAATCTAAAAAACCCATTTGAACGAGTCGTTATAGTAAGAAGTTTAATTCCTACAAGAGAAATTGGATTTTTGCCAGGCGATGAAGAGGATAAAGCTGCATTGTATCAAGTTCCATATCAGAATATGGTGCAATTTATGTTTGAGATGGCTAATGAGCAACAGTTTAATTCACTATATGACAAATTAAAAGGTCAAGGGAGTTTATTCTTTCTATCAACTTCATTTTTAAGGGGGTTGACATTTGACAATTCAATCATTATAGTAGATGAATGTCAGAACCTTAATTTCCATGAATTGGATACTATTATCACAAGGGTTGGCCAGGATTCCAAAATTGTATTTTGTGGAGATTTTGATCAGACAGATTTGATAAAAACAAATGAACGAAATGGATTACACGATTTTCTCAAAATTTTAAATGAAATGGAAGAATTTAATTGTACAGAATTTACAATAGGTGATATTGTACGCTCTGGTTTTGTTAGAAATTATCTTATAAACAAAACTAAGTTGGGTTTAGGAGAAAGTTAATGAAATGGATTTGCCCAGTTTGCGGTCATGTTCATGAGGGCGATGAGCCCCCTACAGAAGACTGCCCAATTTGCGGTGCAGCTGCAGAAGATTATGAAAAGGAAGAATAATGGATTTACGACAACTTAGAGAAGAACTAACGGAAGATGAGGGTTGCAAATATGAAATATATCTTGATCACCTTGGTTATCCTACCTTTGGCATCGGCCATTTGGTTACTGAATCTGACCCCGAACACGGTGGAGAAGTCGGTACGAGTGTATCCGAAGATAGAGTTATTGAAGCCTTTGAAACCGATGTCGAAACCGTATTGTCAGACTGCGAGCGACTTTATGTACAGTTTGAACATTTGCCCGAAGAAGTCCAATTAATCGTTGCGAACATGATGTTCAATATGGGCAGGCCTCGATTGAGCAAATTTAAGGGTATGAAACGTGGTGTGGATGCAAGAGATTGGAACGCTGCCGCAGATGAGATGGTTGACTCTGCATGGTATCGACAAGTAACAAATCGAGCAGAACGATTAGTAGTTCGTATGAGAGCTCTCAGCCAGTGATTGAACCTATTATAGCTGTACAACCAGCACACTTATATTGGGAACGCCGTGAAGCAGAGATTGCAGCAAGAGAGAGGCGTGCCATAGTACCAAGAACAATACCAGTGGCAAAAGACCCTTATATAATCTACAACAAAAACGGCGATCTCATTGAAACGCCAGACCAATCTTTTAATTTAGGCACAAAATATGTTTAATCACGTTGCCGGAATTGAACTTCCAAATTTAGTTCACCGAATGGTGGGTAAGACACGGTATTATATTACTCCAGAGGGTAATGAATACCCATCAATCACTACTATTTTATCTGTTAAGAATAAAACAGGTTTAGTGGAATGGCGTAAAAGGGTTGGAGATGAAGTAGCAAACTATGTTTCTGGTAAGGCCGCTGCTAGGGGAACTAAGGTACACCATATGTGTGAAGATTACCTTAACAACGTAGAAGCAAACTGGCCTGATAAATGGAAAGAGCATGAAAAAGATTTTTTACCTTGGTGTTTATTTAAGCAGCTTCGATCAGCACTAGATAAAATAGATAACATTCATGCACAAGAGGCAGGACTCTATTCTGATAAATATAAGGTAGCGGGAAGGGTTGACTGTATTGCGGAGTACAATGGTGTACTTTCTGTGATTGATTTCAAAACATCAACAAAAGAACGCAATGATAGGTGGAACGAAAATTACTATATCCAATGTTCAGCATATGCTGAAATGTATGGAGAGCGAACTGGAACACAAATAGAGCAGATCGTAATTCTTTGCGTCACAGAGGATGGTACAGTACAAGAATTTGTTAAGACAAAACACAACTTTTTGCAGCCTTTAAAAGAAGTCGCTACAGAATGGAGAAACCAAAATGAAACATCTGGGAACATTTTCGTGGCTGATGCTGCTTCTGATCCTGATGGGTTGTCAGACAACAGCACAGACGCTGGAAAGCACACCAAGCAAACCAGTAGAAACGGCACAAGCCGAGCCGCAAGCCGAGCCTAGAAAGGCGCCAGAGAAATTCGGTAAACAGGAAGATTTGGAGTCAGTGGAACCTGCTATTGAAGTTTTTTCCTCTATGAAACCAGTTTTGTGTGGCAAAGCAGATGAAGTTTTAAAAGCAATTACAGAGAAATCCAATGAAAAGCCAATCGGATTCTGGAACTCAAGTACACATGGGCATCCAGTACTTCTACTTCTTAACCAAAAAACTGGTACAACTACTGTGCTAGAATATCCTTCTCCTATAATAGGCTGTATTATAAGTGTTGGTGTTAACGCAAAACTCAAAGTTCCTACTGCTCAGAGTACTGGTACAGCAATTTCCTACATTCCTGCCAAAAGGGACTTGACTATAGTTCCGTAATATGGTATAAATAAGACACAATTCGATGATGTGGATTGAAAGGCAAACTGGACGGGAGTGCAATTCTCCCCGCCTCCACCAAAAGGAGATTGGAGTGGAACAGATATTGATAGGGGAACAAGATGAAGACCCCCTTAGTACGAGAAATCAGTAAGTGGATGCTGAGAGCTTATATTCTTTGGAGTATTTGTGCAGACATCGCTGTATTTTCGGGAATCATATATCTAATCTTTTTTTGATGGGGGCGAATTAGGATCGACAGGTGTTGGATAGAAAAACGGAGAATTGTCGGATGACTGCGTTATTGGTCAAATTAGTAAATGCAAACGATAATTTTGCATCTCAAGAATACGCACTAGCTGCGTAGTCGGATAGGGTTTCGGTAGGTTTCCTAGTAACAGAATAACCTACCATTTTGAAACTGTCATGATAAGGAGATATTAAATTATGACTACTACAACTCAGGCCTCTAAGGTCGCAACAGCACTATCTAATGGTGCAGAACTAACCGCAAAACAAATCAGCTCACGTTATGGAGTGGGAAATGTTCGTGCGGTTATCAGCCAACTCCGTTCAGAAGGATATTCTATCTATCTGAATAAGCGGGTGAGCTCTTATGACGGAGAAACTTATTCTAAATACCGTCTTGGAAGCCCAACACGGGCAACCGTCGCTGCCGGTTACGCCGCTCTGCGTGCTTAAAGAGCATTCAAACTAACGCACTAAGGCGAGTTTGTCTTAACCCTAAGAACGAATTGTTACACATATCGTATCGGAAGGGTTATACATAAAGGAGTTGCGTGGATTTGGAGGCATGTCAGGGCTCTCAGAGACAGACAGTCCATTTATTCTCAGTTGCCTAGAGAACGCAAAGGTTCATCGCTTAATAGATGCGTGGGGGGTCACGGTTAACCCCCCAACTTATATAAGGGGCTTTGAATGGCTATTACTACACCGAAGATATTTGCTCAAAAAATTGAGGAGATTGTCAAAGACAAACAAATTACACATATGGAAGCAGTACTTTGGTATTGTGATGACCAAGAAATAGAACCAGATTCCGTAAAGGGATTAATCTCTAAAGCGTTGAAAGAAAAAATTGAAGCCAACGCTCGAGATTTAAACTTCCTACCAAGACAAGCGCAACTACCAATTTAGGAGACAACATGTTCGCATTTTTTTTAATTTTTCCAATCTTATTTTTTTCTACTAATAAAGAATTTTTTGATAAGGTTGCAGAAGACACAGCAAAGGGTGCTGAATGGCATCATGTAGGGCCACAGGCTCTTGATCCAACAGCAAAATCTCTTCCTCTTCAATGTATGACACATGAGGTTGATAAAGAGGCAGTACCTTGCGGCGAACCATATATCATTTATAAGTTGAAAATGCCGAAGGATGACTAAGCTTAGTTTAGTACAAGCAGTTATAGTACTAATCCCAACGTATATCACCGCATATATAAGCGATAAAATGATATATGTTATTCCTATGTTGGCTGCATGTTCTTTTATTGCAGCCAGTTTATCTCCCTCTAGGTTAGAACGTAGGGTTGAAGAAGATGGATACCGAAAAGACGATGGAAGCCATTGATGTTTATTTAATGTACTGTGCAATGAAAGCTCATTTTAACAGTGATTATGATTTCATTAAATATGATGGTAAAACCAAAATAAAAAGAGACTCCTTCTATAAACGGAAAGACAGAAGCTTTTTTGTTAAAATCGCAAAAAAATACACAAACCCAAAAGATTATTTTATTGCGAATTTTACAAAGAACAAAAAAGGATATGTCGCAGATTTCACAGATGAGATTTTCGAATCTTGGCAACTAAAAAGACAAGGCTTCTTCAATATGTTTGAAGTGGAACTGTCTCCATTTGTAAAAGAGTTTGAACCATTATTTTCCGTAGAAAATTCCCAACATCCCAAATTATTAAAAGAATTTTTAGGTAGTCGAGTGTCCTTAGAGACATTGATAATACTAGATGAGCTCGTATCATATACAGACAAATGGGACAAACAATTAAATGGAGATATTATCTGGACAGATTTAAAAAAACTTATGAATAATTACAAAAGGTTCTTGACTATTGATAAGAATAGGTATAGAATAGCACTATTGAAACTTATTGAGGAGTCCAAATAAATGGATGCGAAAGTGGATCAGGTCTTGGAGGCCGAAAAAATGGAAACCTTGACCAAGAGGGTTAAAGAGCTCGAGTACGACTGTGCCGAGTTGGTGAAGAAGAACGAGGAGCTGTCAGAGCGAGTTAAAAAACTTGCAACACGCACTCCGAAATGGCCTGATGGGTATCGCCCAAAACGCCATGTAAAGCAAGGGTGATATGACTACTGTCGTAGTAGTTGGGGGAGGCACAACAGGAGCAATAGCTTGTGGAATGTTGTGTTCTTCTCCTGTCACCAAAAATTGGACTATTATTAATGTTCGTAGTCCAAAAATACCTATTATTGGAGTGGGTGAATCTACTACTCCTTTTTTCATGTCTGCTATTCAAGACATGGGTATAGAAAAAGAATTTGTTGAACAGACAAATGCATGGCCAAAATACGGTGCGGTATTTAAAGGATGGTCTAAGGAAAACTTAGTTGGCGGTTGGGCTATAAATGGTCATCGTAATGATGTTCTTACATATCTAGAAGGACTTACTGAAGGTCAGATAGTCCCTCGCTCAAGTGAATATATTCATGGAGGCATGTATCCTTACAATGATGTTGATGAATCTTTTTATAATCCTGTTACCTTACACATAGATGCAAAAGAAACATCTGAATTTCTTTTTGAAAAATATGATCCTCAAATGGATAAAGTCCTTCTTGGAAATGTCAATCAAGTAGTTATCACCGAAGGGACATTAAACTATATTGTAGTAGATGGTGAGGTTATCGAAGCAGATTACTTTATTGATGCAACTGGATTTAAGAGGGTACTTATAAATGAGTTTAAGCCTAAGTTTATAGAGTCTAAATTGCCATGTAACTCTGCTTTGTTTATAAATGATGAGGAAAGCGAAGAATTTCTTGGCGACATAGATTGGGAGAGTCGCTGTGAAGATATGGTGACAACTGCCACTACAGGAAATGCTGGATGGTTTTGGGACATACCATTAAAGGTAGGTCGTGGACAGGGATATGTTTACAGTAGTAATTTTCTAACAGAAGAACAAGCAATAAAAGAATTCAGTGAACATTTGGGTAAAGATTTTGAAGATTATGAAAATGGAATTTTATCTTATAAGCCTGGATGGGTTGATACTCCAGCTAGAGGAAATTGTTTTGCGATAGGATTAGCTGCTGGTTTTCTAGATGCATTGGATAGTCCTTCTATAGCTCAAACGACAACACAGATAGGACAACTTTTACGAATATGGAAACACCCAAGGCCTCAGACAGTTGCCCCCATAGAAAAATTCACTGAAAAGGAATTGGCTGCTATACCATATAGATATTCTAAATTTGTTTCTGGATTTTATGAGAAATTAAATGAATATTTGTCATTGCATTATAGGACATGCTTACGTACAGAACCATTTTGGAACTCTATAGAAAAATTCACTGAAGATGAATTGATAGATAGATATAAGAATATTATTGACAGTGAACCTAGCGAGTGGAGAGGGTTTGGGGGCTTCCTGTTAAGTCAGTCCTCTAGAGTTATCAATAATAGAATTATGTTTGACCAAAAAGTAGCTTCATCAATATATGATACTTTATCAAAAGAAGAACAACAAAGTGTTACTAAAAAAGTTAAAACTGTACCATTTTCAAGAGACATTTTCATGAAACATGTTAAGTATGGTAATGCTAATATAGTACAGGTTGACCGTCAATCCTGGCCAGTACAGGTTGATAGAAAATAATGGAAGTAAGATTAATAGATCATATGGGCAGTGATTTAACCGTAGTTAACGCTGCTAGGGTATCCTTTAACAAAACAAGTGAATGGGATGTTATACCAGAAGCTGGGCCAACAGAAGGGGTTTTAAAATACGAAGATGAGAGACTTATCAAGTATCTTGCTAAGCATGGACATTGGACTCCATTTGGACATGGTAGCTTACAATTTCATATTAAAGCTCCAGTGTTCGTTGCTCGCCAACTAGTTAAACACCAAGTCGGATTAGTGTGGAATGAAGTATCTAGAAGGTATGTAGATGATGAGCCAGAATTTTATGAACCTATGCGTTGGAGACTAGCCGCTGAGGATAAGAAACAAGGGTCTTCCGATGAAACTATACCTTATGATGTTTCTGCCACATATATGCACGCTCAGTCAACCTATAGTGCTATGTTAGCAAAAGGGGTTGCACCAGAGATGGCACGTATGGTATTACCCCAATCCATGTATACCGAATGGTACTGGAGCGGAACTCTTATGGCATTTGCTCGTGTATGTAATCTACGATGTAAACCAGATGTGCAACTTGAAACAAGAGATGTTTGTGATGATATTGATAAACTTGCAGAGGAAATATTTCCTTATAGTTGGGAGGCTCTAAGAGATGCTAGATAGCATGCCCGAAATTGCTAGACCAGAAAATCCTAATGTTATGATTAACCTAGACAATGCAATGAATAAAGCCATAGTGTTTGGTAATGGTGAATCTAGAAAGTGGGTAGACACTACATTCTGGAGTCAAGACATACCAACGTGGGGGTGTAATGCGGTCTATCGTGATATGTGGGTAGATAATCTGGTTGCGGTAGACTATGCAATGCAACAAGAGATATACACTGCTGATACACTACAGTCGCAGAAAAATGAGGATGATGATCGTATGCGCTTTCATTTTGCAAATTGGGCTCCTATTCCTGCTGAGATTTCAGATATGATGTTCTTGGGATATGACATACCAGAAGAGTTCGTTCATAGGACTAAGAGGGCTGGTAAGCATACAGAACAGTGTGTAGTGTCAGGAAAAGACCCTAGTAGGATACAAGAGAGTATCGATCTAGCAATGAAAGCCAACCCCAATCTTGATCCTAAAGATTTAAAAACCAAGATGGATAAAGATGTCGGAGTTTGGATTACTTATTTAGACGAAAATGATGGGGTGATACCTATAGATTTTCCTGTTGGGTGGTCAGCAGGGAATACAGCTTTACACCTAGCATGTCAGCAAAGTGTTAAAGAGTTATATATGTTAGGGTTTGATTTATCGTCATATGATGAACCCCTAAATAACATTTATAAAGGGTCAGATAATTATCTGCCCAGTGATGCAAAAGGTTTCAATACAGTTAACTGGTTGAACCAAATGCAAACTGTTTTTAAAGAGTTTAAGGATACTCGATTTTATTGGGTAGACCCTATTCACCGTAAAGGCAAAATTGATGACACCGAAAGTGAAATTAATTCTGTAAGGTACTTGACAAAAGCAGAGTTTTGTGGTAAATTAGGCCTCATAAATTAACATACGAAAACATACGTAAACATAAGGAGACACATATGTCATTAGCTACGTTAAAAAAACAAAATTCTTTGGATCAACTGCTTGGTGCAGCTGCTGAAGAAAACAAACCCACCGAAAAGAAATCCTACGTTGATGAGAGGTTATGGAAACCTGTTATGGACAAAACTGGCAACGGTTTTGCTATCATTCGTTTCCTTCCTGCCGTAGAGGGTGAAGATATGCCTTGGGCAAAGGTCTGGAATCATGCATTTCAAGGCCCTACTGGTCAATGGTTTATTGAAAACTCTCTTACCACTATCGGTCAAAACGATCCTGTATCAGAACTGAATTCTCAGTTTTGGAACAGTGGAGTTGAGTCCGATAAAGAAATCGCACGTAAACAGAAGAGGAAACTTCAGTACTTTTCTAACATCTATGTTGTAAAAGATGGTGCGAATCCTCAAAACGAGGGCAAGGTTTTCTTATTCCGTTATGGTAAAAAGATTTTCGACAAAATTATGGAGGCGATGCAGCCTGCGTTTGAAGACGAAACTCCAGTAAATCCTTTCGATTTCTGGGAAGGTGCAGACTTCAAGTTGAAAATTCGTAAGGTAGATGGTTATTGGAACTATGATAAGTCAGAGTTTGATTCTCCGTCTGCTTTGTTTGATAATGATGATGAGATTGAAGCTCTTTGGAAAACTCAGTATGCTCTAGAAGAGTTTACTGCTGCTTCTAACTTCAAGTCTTATGATGAATTGAAGAAACGGTTAAATACCGTTCTCTCAGGAACTACTTTCGTGGGTAGTGCTACTACTCATATGGAAGAGGAACCATCTACTACCGTAACTGTAGATACTACAGCTGAGGACGCTCCCACTGTAGAGACTAGTTCAGATGAAGATGCTGATACTATGTCATATTTTGAAAAACTTGCTGAGAAAGGATAACCATAGCATGAAGAAGACCTTAATGACTACTACTTTAGTAGTTTCATTACTTACTCCGGCGGCACTAGCTGTCGCTGGGGAAAGAACCATAACTGTTCCTACGCCGAAATCGATCACACTTATTTGTAGTGATTCTGTAAGGCCTGGAACAGTGGTTCTTACCAACCCACCCAAATTTAGCTGTAAGGACTATGAACTAGTTCAAAGTGCTGTTGGTATGGGAATTACTATTGGGCCTGACACGAAAGTAGAAGAAATTAAAGCTGCTTTTAAAAGGGAACAACGTAAAATCAGGATTGCTAAAATGCGATCTGAAGGTAGACTTAGGGAAACAGGCCCAAATCGTTACCTTACATCAAAAGGTATTCAGATGACACGAGAAACATTTGATAATGTGAAACCTATTCCTACTCCAAAGTTTTCTAATGATGGATCGGTATCTACACCTCGCCATTGGAATGATGGATCGGTATCATATTGGAAACCTCGCAGAGATAGGTTTGAAGGTTTAACCCCTACTCAACAATTTGAGCTCATGAACCGAATGGCTGTCCAGAATAGGAGAAGTTATTGGGAAGCATGGGATGAAAGAAACGGTACGTTTACACTGGACGATTCTCATAAATGGGGGAATGGTATCAGAAGGAATCGTACATTTTTTAATGACTAATTACTTTGCTAGGGCCAACGGCTGCCGGTGGCCCTAGCATTTCCTTTTCCGTGAGAGATATTATGTGTTCTTGCATCAATTCTGTCACCCTGCCTTATCGCCATATTACCACCAGCTGCAGCTGAAATAACACCAGTTAGATTGTCTATACTCTTTTGAAGAGCAGATTGCCAGACCACGTTTGCTTTTTTAGTTGAACCATCCAAATCAGCTGATTGTGTAGAGCCCGATGTTTTACTTTCATCTTTTATCGTAGCAACATCTTCACTCAAAGTTTGTTTGAGCATATTCATGTTTTTACGTGCTTGAGCATAATCGATAGACGTATCAGCAAGGCCTTTAAGTATCTTAGATTTACTACCACCCAACCAAGAAGGAAGAATACTACCCTCTACCTTACCGCCCATGATTGCCATTTCAAGTGCTGGTAATGCTTTCACAATATCCTCTACAAAGTCATCTATTTTAAGTCTACCAACTCCAGCTCCCAATTTCGCAAATTCATTTAGAGCGTCAACATTAGTTTTAACCTTTTTTGGATCGATTGATGCTTTAGAGAAATTCTCTAGAGCTGCCATTGGGTCTTTTTTCTTACTGAAGAAACCACCGATACCATCCATTATGGAACTTATGGTATCACCAAAATTCCTTGGCAATTTAACTTTGCCTAACTCACCCATTGCATTAGCATAAGAACCTATAGCTTTTGCATTTAGTTTTATTTGTTCTACCTGTTTAGTTGTTATATTAAATTCAGAGAATTTTTTTAGTTGTTCCAAGGGGTCTTTATCTTTGATGCCGACCAGACTTCCCAGAGCCTTAACAGCACCGCCAACAAAGTTTCCAATAGCACCTAAAGCACCAACACCCTTACCAGCAGCTCCTAATGCCATAGCTTTCGCATAGGAGCTCATTGCCTCTGCAACACTCTTTACTTTTTTTCCATCAATACCATCAGCTGCTAGGGTCATCTTCTTCAGACTATCGAGCTGACTAGTTAAAGTATCTTTGCCGCCAGGAATAAGTTTAGATAAACCATCTGTAATATTTGATACCAGATTACCGAAACTTGCATAAGCTTTCATAGCACTGGCACCAGCTCCTGCTAACATTGCAGCTGCATACGCTGACATTGCACTAGCAACACCCTTTACTTTTTTTGCATCAATAGCACCTGATTCTGTGGTCATCCTCTTTAGAGCATCTAACTGATTAGTTAAAACATCTGTACCGCCAGGTATAAGTTTAGATAAACCATCCATAACATTTGATACCAAATTACCGAAACTGGCAACACCTTTAGCTAGACTTGCAGGAGCTCCTGCTATCATTGCAGCTGCATACCACCCCATAGCTTTGGTAACTTCTTTAATTTTTGCTGCATCTATCCCTGTAGCGCTACTTAATTTTTTCATTGAAGATAACTGATCGTCAAGAGTACCTTTGCCGCCAGGTATAAGTTTAGATAAACCATCTGTAACTTGAGTAACTATATTTGCAAGACTGGCAAGACCTTTTGCTCCAGAAGCTGCTGCCCCTAATGCCATCGCCTTAGCATATTCCATCATCGCTTCAGAGTTGTTCTTTACTTTAGCTTTGTCTATCTCTACTAGAGAGAAGGCCTTTAAAGCTTCCAGAGGAGGCACAGCACCAAGAGCTTTTCCTAATCCACCCAATACCCCATCAGCAAGTGTAGATACAGCACTAAGCACCTTACCGGCGCCGCCCATTGCCATTGCTTTACCATACGCTATCATCGCTTCAGAGTTGTTCTTTATATTCACATGATTAAGTTTCACCTTACCGAATTTCTCCATTTTGGCGATAAGGGAATCTTCACCAGATTTAACACCAAACAAACCGCCAATACCGTCTGCAATAGCACCTACTAAGTTGCCTACAGAACCTATTGCTCCACCTAGACCTTCAGCACCAAGACCAAGACCTAATGCGCCCATACCTAGACCGACTTGTTTAAGATTTGCGCCATCGACATTATCGAATGCTTTTAGACTTTCTGCTATGTCAGGAAATGTTTTAGAAGCTAACCATGCACCACCAGCGATAGCTGCCATAAAGGCTGCGATACCAGCTCCAAGAAATCCCATTGCGGCAACAAATGCCGGGCCCTTGATAGCTGCTCCGGCAATGCCTCCCATAAAACCACCAACAGCTTTACCTACACCAGCACCTACTCCACCTAATGCTCTAGCAATACCAGCAAAAATACCGCCACCCTTTTTACTCTTTTCATCTAAAGATGCGCCACCTTTACCTAATAGACCTACAATCTGTTTCAGATAATCATTGGTTTTTTCTTCACGAGCTGTTTGATCTCTCGCTTGTTCAGCAGCTGCAGCTCCACCAGTTTTTTCCTCCCCTTTCCCCATTTTACTAGCAGCTTTATTGAGGTTATCAGCGACATCTTTTAGTTTATCTACTGTTTCTTCAAAGGTTGCCATTTACTTCCCTTTTGCCGGTTGTGCGGGCCCAGAACCGCAATACAGACCAAACCATGCTGCACCAGCACCTACTACCACAGATACAAATGCACTTTGAGCGTTAGTAGGATCAGGTAATGTCATGAACCAATCAGTCACTTTATAGAACATAAGTCCATATAACGTGATTAGCATGCGAGGCCAGAGACGCCATTTGTCTATTTGGGACGATGATATATTATTATACCATGATGCGGCTTCCGTAGTACTTCTATCTACTTCAATGATATTTACTGTCTCAGTTTCAGCTTTCTTCCTTGCTGCCATTTTGAAGCTCCTCAATTCGATCTGAGTTGTTAGTTATTCTTGTACTGTTATTTAGGGGAGTATGGTCAAAAATGATCTTTTCTAACTTGAGAAAATCGATACGTTCATTCGGTACATATCTCCACACATAATCGCCATCCAAATCTCCACCAGACTTAGTTACTCCAAAAACAGTCTGTGTAAACCCTATCTTAACGATAAGAGCTCGTTCGCCATCAATAAGAACATGATCCCCTTCTTGGAATTGTTTATTAAAAGAAAATGCAATACCTTTAGACCACTTGGTAGCCAAATCTTTAATAATAAAGGCTATAACTACTATACACATCATCCCGATAAACGGCATGATTAGTTCTGTAATCATCTCAGCAGCTTGGGTAGGGCTCAAGATTTCTTCTTCCACTACTTTAATCTCCTTTTTTCCATTTCCATCCTCTCACGCTGTTCTTCCAAGAATTTCATTAATAAACCTACATATATCTCCCTCTCCCATGGCATCATTTCTTCTAATTCAGCAAGACTATAATCATGGTGTTGCATCATACCAAAATTAGTCTTATAATAGTTCTCTAAATTCTCATGCGAGAGGCCTAGTCGAAAAAACTCCGTAAACCTTCAACCCTTACACTTTCCTGTTTTTTGGTCTTAGGGTTCTTGACCTTCATTTCGTGAACCAGTTTCGGCATCGTTTCAAAAAATGTGCTTAAACTGGTAAAATGTTCCGTTGACATACTTTCAATAAATTCTTCAAGTTCATTATCAGACATATCGATTTTGTTGTGTATGGTTTCTCCATCATGGATTTCGTGTACACAATTTTTCACCATTTCAAAAATTACTTTGATTTGGCCGTCAGCAGAGATATTCTGCATATCAGCAAGCTTAGGGTATCGCATGACCATTTTAATATCATCTGTTACATCTACAATATTGGAATGTTCTTCTTCCATTTGCACAGCAACTTTAGATAAGTCCAGTTCATGTTCAACCGTAGTTTCTCCATCACTCGGCATGGTCAACAATAGCTTAACTTTTTCTCCTACAGACTTACTTCTTAATTGTAGAAAAATGTATTCTATATCAAACAATGGAGTTTCGTATGGATCAATTTTTCCAAAAGTACAGGCAGATACTATGTTAGCAAATGCTTGTTCTATTTGGGCATCATCTTCCGACTCTTGTGCCATCATTAATATTTTTTGTTCCTTCACCAACCAAGGCCGAAATTTGATTTTCTTACTGGTGGAAGGGAGAACTAACTCATAAGTAGCAGTCTCAAGTTTTGGTAGTGCCATAATTTTTCATCCTTTATTCATGGTTTAATGTTGCCTTAAAACCGCCTTAAAACAGCGGGTAAGGCTCTTGACAGATTCCGTTCAACAGTATTTACTATAGTTTGTCCTATTTTATCTGCCAAGCTTGGGGGTTGCTGATTTTGATCAGCAGTAGTCCAATATCTAAAATTCATAGATACGGTAAATGTAGCTAATGTATTATTTGTTCCGTAAGACAATGGTATTGCACTTACAGTCTTAGGAAAACATTCCCACAACTTCAATCCATAACGTCTATTCATTTGTTTGTCTAGTAGGTAAACGTATACCGTACCGACATAGTTGTTATAATATCCCATGTTCCATGTTTGAGGATTGAAAGCTGCATACTGCCACTTCTCAAACAAGACTCTTTCATCTAATTCAGCACTAGGTTGAAATGCTATTTCTATAGTATCATCATATGTTACACCATCAACTACAGACCTTAATGGGCCGTATATGTTAGTATCGTTTGTAGTGCCCAAGACCCTGCCAGGTAGGGTTACTGAAGAAGCACGTAGGGATATTGATTTTAAATCTTTTACTGGTACAGAAGAAGCTGCATCTCGCATTGCGTTTGCCGACAATCCCACCGCTTTAGAGGCTGGGGGAAATATTTCTACTTCATATTTGTTGGATTCAGCATATCCCTCTGCTGAGTGATACTCTGATAATATATTGTTGAGAACGCCAAATGCAGCTCCCTCTAAAAATCTTGGCAAAACAGACATTATAGCATTCTCCTAGAATCTCCCCATACAGCAGAGTCAGACGATTTTCTAAACCTTTGTACTGGTAACAGCGTTGCAACTGTAAATTCGTCAGCATCTATTCTACGGAATTGTGTTTTAACATGACCAGCCAAATATCTTTTCAATGTTGGTTTAACCAGATTAATGTTCTTTAAAGAAGAATAATCAACTGCTAACACTGTAGATTCATCAAATTTTGTATTATTACTAAAGTCTACTAGCCTATCTAGTAGTTTTATTCTCAAAGGAATCGGTAAATAGTGTAAATTACAACCAAGGAATCCATCTGGATATTTCTCTATAGGAAGCACAAGAGGGAAAGTGTCGTAATAGGGTAGAGTCTTCTTATGTTTAGGGTCGTATACAAACATATTAAGTCTACCATAAAATGGTACAGATTTTCTTTTACCGTCCCGAATCAAGTCCATAACGCCAGGTTTGCCGAAGTCAGCTATTTTGTCCCTAAACCAAGCGGTTGAGCGAGGCCTGCCTCTAGCTGCTTTGACTACTGATTGTACATACTTACTTTGTGCCATGTAGCTATTTATACGAAATCCCTAGATGATCCTCGTTAAGTATCTTAAACTCCACCCCATTAACATCACAAAACTCTTGTGCAAATTTCCATTTAGCCTCATTTATTAACCACGTTCTAACATTTTTATAGTATCGGCGTGTTTTTCTTTTGGGCGATTTGGGTGGTGAACATTGCACTTTAGGTTTAATCTCTATAATAGATCGTTCAACAGTACCATCGTGTTTTCTTACTTTAATGTAGAAATCAGGGAAATATCGATGTACCTTGCCATCTACAGGGGATAAATAAGGTATGATAATCTCTTCACTACCCCATTCTATAATAGCTTCAGTAGTATCAAGGTATACCATAAATTTACGCTCCCACAAAGATCGATATACTATTCTTTGGGGATTGCCTTTATATTTCTTTGGATTTTTTGGGACGTATTTACCTTTGTATGCCATAACTTTTTCACCTAAATAGACTCATAAGGATATTTAGACAATGGCATTAACATCAGCTATCACAAATCAAGTCGCTAGGGCAGCAACCAAACAGGTAACTGGACTGATTAAAGGTGGACTTAAAGCCGCTTTAGGAGCCGGATCAGGGTCTGGCTCTGATAAATCTGCTTTGCAAGCTGCTCAAACTGGTACAAAAAACCTCTCTTATCCCCTAAATGTGGAAGGTGATGAACAGCAAGGACATTATATAATGTTCATGATCAATGCGGCTGAGCAACCCAAAATCAAAAAAGGTGGAAGATCAGCGCCAGGTAATATTACCTCAAATGAAGATGGTGGTAAACAACAAGGAGCCCCGCCCAAGAAGAGTCAGGAAGCATTTCGAAGAGGTAAGGGCGCAGGGCAAAGTCTTGTCGCTAAACGTCCAGCTAGTTTTAGACTAGACTCTGCTATATCACTCTACATGCCTCCTAGTGTGCAAGTTCAGTATACAGCAAATTATGCTGATGAAGAAATTGGTGTGGGCGCAGAGACAGTTATGAGAGCTGGTAGCAAGGTTATTGAAGCATTTCAAGGGCCAGGCAGTACATGGGATAAAGTAAAGAGTTCTGTAGGTGGAGCTGCCAGTGAACTAGGTCAGGGTGGAGCACAAATAGGAGCTGCTGCACTACTGGCAACGGTAGATGCTATTCCTACAGCTGGAGGCACATCAGCACTTTTACAAATTAGTGCTGGAGCAGTAATTGGAAGTAAATTTGAATTACAATTTACAAACATAGGTCGTAGGGATTTCTCATTTTCATTTAATTTTCTTCCAAAAAGCGAAGCAGAAGTACATATGGTAGAGAGAATTGTACAAACATTCAAATACCATATGATGCCATCTGTTAAAGAAAGTATTGATTTAGCAGGAGTAAACATTAAAGCTGCTAATGGTAGAATATTGACTATTCCAGATACGTTTGATATACAGTACATGTACTTGGGCAAGGAGAACCCCTATCTTAACAGAATTTCTACCTGTTATCTTAAAGATGTTCAAGTGCAATCTGGGGGGGATAAGTATGCGACATTCGAACCATCCGTACATCCTGTAAGCGGGAAAATGGGCCCAGCTCCACAAAAAACATCGTTAACTTTGGCGTTTAAAGAAATAGAAATCATGACCAGAGATAGAATAATGGAAGGGTACTAATGTATTTCGCAGCAATACCAAAAATATTTTATGATGGAACAGGGGCCCAACAAAGTTGGAAAGTTGTTACGAATCTCTTGCGCCGTGTGAAGGTCAGACACCAAGCAACAACTAATACTGCTTTATTTGATACCTATGATATTAAAGAGGGCGAGACACCAGAAATGATTGCTTATAAATTATATGGGGATGCAGAATTACACTGGATTGTTCTTATGATGAACAATATTACGGATAGGTATCATGGTTGGCCAATGTCAACACCACAATTTACAGCATATGTTGCTGACAAGTATGATGATCCCAACGGTGTACATCATTATGAGATCAATCAAACGTCTGGTGACACCACAGTAGTGCTTGATATAGGTACTAGTAACACCGACTATCCAGTAGCAACTCTTATTACTAATTGGGAATACGAAGAGAAAATACAAGACAAATTAAGAAATATTAAATTGGTAGACCCATCTTACGTAGATCAATTTATTTCTGAATATAAAACATTGATGGCTGAGGACAATTTTTAATGAGTGCAAACACCATTGGCAATGCTGGTGAATTTAGTCTAGAACAAGTAGAGATTATTGCAGCTGACAGCACAGCATTGGACATTACTGCAAACGTAGTAGAACTTGATATTTATGAAGATATTGAGAGCCCTGTACTTACAGGAAGAATTGCGTTTGGTGATCCTGTTAACTATATGAACACTCTGCCCATAATTGGTCAAGAGTATATAAAAATAAAATGCAGAACGCCTTCCCTAGAATCTTCCAATGAAATTATAGAACACCTGTTCTTTGCTCATAGTATAGACGGCGTGGAAGAGGTGAACTCCTCATGGACTGTTGTTGTTATGTCTCTCGTATCAGTAGAGGGTATAATTAATCAAAGAAAGCGGGTTGACAGATCGTTAAAAGGTACGTATAGTGACATAGTAAAAACCATTGTACGTAGTGATCTAGAGAGCACTAAAGATATATACATTGAACCTAGTGCGGCTGTAAAACATATAATTGCACCAGATTGTGCTCCTTTTGAAATACTCGCACGTGCGAGAACCCAGGCTGTAAGTGCTGAGTATGGGAGTCCAACATATCAATTCTATGAAACAACAGAAGGGTTTCATTTTAGGTCTTTAGAGAGCTTATATGTACAGGGCCCGTCTGGATTTTATACAGCAACATCTCAAGGGGGATCGGAGAAGAGAAAAGCTGGTATGCCTAATGTTATTTCCGATTATCAAAAAATCAGAGAGTGGCAAATATCACAAGGAAGAGATTCTTTGTCCTCTGCCGTTAATGGCATCTGGTCTTCCGAAGTTATTGAACATGACATATTTAACAAAAAATGGACAAAATCAACATACAATTACCATGATGCTTATGAGGACGAGTATCATATGAATGATCTGTCCCAAGACGATAACCCCTCAGCACCTATTTTTAGTTCTGGGCCTGTAGACAATGATGAGAATAGGGTATCCGATTATGTAAAGAAATCATACCTATTACCAGTATCTTTAAAGGATAGAAATCTTGGTACAGATTCGCACTACACTAACTCTCTTGGTCACTACCCATTCCAAGGGTATAATCCTAGTAAATGGTTAACCCGAAGAACCTCAGTAGAACAACTACTGGATCAAGGAATTCTATTAACAATGGAAGTAGACGGCTATACAGCAATACATGCTGGTGAAGTCGTTAATGTGGAGCTACCCTTTTCGGCATATAATAAGAGTGCTGATAAGGAAGTATCAGATAAGTGGATAAGAGGGGCATTTGTAATAAGAAACCTTAAACACATGTTTATTAAATCTTCTGGCAAACATACGATGATACTAACAGCTTTTAAAGACTCTGTGGAAAAATCGCCAGAGGGTGTACCGCAAGACCCCAATCCTCAACCGAAGGAGTACGGTAAGTCTAATCAATTAACACCTAGAGATTTTGTTAAAAGAGAAGACTTTTATTAAACGAAAGGAGAGTCCTAAAATTTCTTCACATAGTAAAGTATCTCAACAATCACGAAAACTAGCAAAGGAAGAGAAAATGGCTAAGACACGCAATAGAATCAAAAAAATGCACTTTCAGAAACAGCATAGGAACACCGAGCTAGAACCCCTATCCCAAGACGATAAATACATAGAAACACTAAGTAGATACTGCTACAGAAATATAGGACGAACATTCAATGAAAAGATTCAACGAAATATCACTCCACAGTTTACGTGAGGGGGTATATGATAAAAACATCTTTAAAGCGATCTTTTTAGCTGGTGGCCCAGGCAGCGGCAAATCTTATGTGACAAAGCGTTCCACTGGAGGCCTGGGCCTCAAGGTAGTCAATTCAGATGATATGTTTGAAAAGATGATGAATCAAGCTTCATTATCCCTCAAAATGCCTCCAGAGGAAGAACAGGAAAAAGACGTTATACGAGGTAAGGCAAAAAAGCTTACCGTGTCGAGACATGATAGCTATGTTGAAGGTCGCCTTGGTCTTGTCATAGACAGCACAGCAAGAGATTCTGCTAAAATATTACGACATAAAGCACAACTGGACGAGCTCGGATATGACACATATATGGTATTCGTGAACACTTCTCTTGATGTTGCACTAGAGCGCAATGCAAAACGTGACCGTAGTGTACCAGAATCTCTTGTGGTCAAATCATGGAAAGAGGTACAAAGCAACATGGGCCTGTTCAGCAATGCGTTCCGAAAGGGATTTATTGTGGTGGATAATAATGATGCCAGTGAGGATGTTTTAAAGGGCGTATGGAAACGTGTAACAGGCCTGTTGAGAAACAAAGTCACGAATACCAGAGCTAAGAACTGGATTGCAATGGAGTTAAAGCGTAAACATCGCCCATGACTGACTCCTGTTATATCTGCAAACTTGGATGGTTGCCAGAGGAAGAAACACCGAAACTCGTATGCCATGAAGGCTTGTGGTACTGTGAGCCGTGCAATGCGGTTATACAAGAGAGAGCACGAAAGAGCTCTGCTTGGCAAGCATACCATTTACCCTACCAGCTGTTGCAAAAATATCACAAAAAACCTAAAGATAATGCTTGACATTACCTCTAGAGTGTGTTAGCTTAAGACATACTCAAGAGAAAGGTTTATTATGCATTGGGAAATTAGGAACACTAAAACAGGTGATATTGTCACCTCAGAGGGTTGCCCCGGCAATGCTGCTGAGCATTGCATGATCCTTAACGAGATTAAGGGTGAAGGCTCCTTTAAGGTGGTCGAGGTCGCTGATCCTGAGCCTGGATTGGTAAGGATGATGGCAAAGGCCCTTGTTTGTGATGCTTAACGAAATCTCATTCGTCCACCCTAATGTGTCGAAAAAGGATAGGGAACTGTTCGGATTTGATGAGGGTGATGAGCACACCATAGGCCATGCTGTCAATTCGACAACTGGTGATTGGATGATGTGTCATCTGATGCACTTTGCAGGGCTCTTCCCCAGTGTTTCAGCTGCAAGGAAAAATGGGTGGAATGAACCCATTCCAGAAGGATTTTCAGAATTTACCGTAGGTAAGGGTAAGAAAAAAGTGTTCATTTTGAACGATTTCGCTTGACATTACCTGTTAAATGTGATAAGCTAAGATATAATGAAAAAAGGAAAAAAGATGGGATATAAAATCAGACTAGGCGGCACTCACAAATTTGTGTCATCGATTGGGATTGACGAAGCAAAATTTGTAGATGGTTGGAATAACCCAGCTGCTATAGTTTTTCTCACAAAAACCTCGGCCGAGACGGCTAAGAAAAAGTTGTGGGAAATTGACCCTTTACATACTCATTTGGAGGAAACATGAAATATATTGATTTTATAAGTGCGAAAAAAGGTGGCCTTGAAATGAGGGCCGGAACAAATGTTCTTTGGTCTGATACCGTTGAAGGTGTTGCTCTTGCCATACATGATTATGGTATTGAAACAACCGTTATGGGATCGTCCACGATGGATTTCGCCTCAGAGGAAGGTTTTGCTACCGATATGGGAGCAATGAAACTTTGGAAAGACGCCCTTGAAAGGGCAGGAGTGTAACGATGATTAAAGTTGGTGATAAATTAGTTTTCAATTTTGGTGCTCATTTTCCTACCAAGATGGGTACGGTTAGGAGCATAGTTCCTTCCAAATATTCAAAAGGTGGAGCTTTCGCTGATGTTGTACTTAGTAAAGAAACCGATGAAATTGGTAACACTTTTTCAAAAATTACCACTGCTGATATTGGTGACATAATGATGCCTGGTGAAACTACTGTTAACGGCTCGCCGATAGGAGTGTTTTTGCACGAAGGTAAATTAGGAGAGGCTTTGGCATGAAAGTAGATTTGTTGGATGCGGTGAAAACTGTTCCTTTGGAATATGCTTACAATATTGCCGCTAAAGGCCCTACAGCTTTCGATACTACTTATCTTGCAGAATTGAAAGCAGAAGTTACTAAGGTTCTTGCTTCTCTTACTCCAAGAGAAGAAAGAGTTATAAGGCGCCGGTTTGGTATTGGTGTTGAACCAGCAACTGGTGAAGAAATTGGTGAAGAGTTTTCTGTGACAAGAGGCCGAATTTATGGAATTGAATCCAAAGCTTTGAGGAAGCTTAAACATCCGTCACGAGCAAGGAAATTACGAGGATTTTGATATGAAAAAGAAGATTTTATCTTTTAAAGAATTTACAGCTCTTACCGAAGGGAACGCTGATTTGTGGTTTCTTAACGGCGTAGAGAAAAAGGATTGGGATAAGTTTCCAACGTGGAAAGCTGCCACATGGTCAGCTACAGCGGTCGCCGCTAAAGAGAATTTATCTATTTCGGAGCTATATGAGATAGAGAAAAAAGGATAAATAGTGCTTGACATTACTCAGAAAGTATGTTAGCCTATGTATACAATAGAGAAGTGAGAAAAATTATCGATGTGAATATAACGTAAATCCCAGCTAAACCGTGAGTAGGTTCTCCCTGTAAGAATTGAAAGCTATCGGGATCGGAGTGAGTTACAGGGACGCCCCTTGGAATCATATTTCCCCCAAGGGGCGGTAGGCGTGAGGGACGCAGCTCGAAACCCCCAAGTTCCGACATCGGCTTTGACGCCGTAGAACGCCGGGGGGATGACAAGGCGGGGAATGGGAAAGCGACTTCCGAAATTAGCGCCCGTGTTTGGGGATCATGGTTAACAAAACCCCATCTATTTCCACTTTATAGGTAAAGGTAAAATGACTATTAATATTAAAAAAACCTTCAACAATGTTGATGACGGTATTGCGAATATGATCGCTGCCGCCAACTTTGACTATTGTGACGGTGATCGGTTTAACGATGACATGGTTGCAGAATTCAAGGATGGTTGGGTTGTCAAGGAAGGTTCTAAGTACACCAAAATTTCTACAAAGAATGGTGGTTGTGCTTGGGGATTTGTTGTCAACACTGACAATGATAAGAAGTTCAAGAAGGGTGACATCTTGAAGTGTGCTGGTTTCAGTGCGCCTGCAAGAAACGCCGCAAGAGGTAACGTCCTTGATGGTGGTTTCTCAATCAACTGGACTGGCCCTCTCTATTTGGTCGGCCCGGCTGGTTATTCTATTAAATCAACCAAAGAAGGAATTTTCGGATAATGATTAGATTTGTGATCGGTCTTATGACTGTTATTGCTGGAGTTGCAGCTGTCGAAGGTACAGCTCCTCTAGGACATGGAATACTTATTTCTACTCTCGGCATTATGATAATGCTGTGGGGTATAATCGGCATGAATGAGAAAGGAGATTTAGCATGAGTGCAAAATTGGATGCCTTGTTAGGCACATTAGACAAAAAGAACTATGAGAGTGTATCTGTCATACATGACAACGGCCCCGCCGGTGTAAATGTTGTTGCTTTTGTCGAAATGTTAAAAACACTAGACACTACAGACAAATTAGAGTTGGCTTTTAAGTTGACCAACAGCATCGAAGATGCATGGTACAACAATGAAGAAATCACTAAGATGTTTGATGGTGATGGATGCCGGTCAACTATGGTTGGCGATATGATTTTAGTCGGCCTTGAGAAGTTTAAGGTTGAACCTAATGGATGGAGCAAAATATGATAGGAATGAAAGCACTGCTGATCGTTTCAGCTATAGCTGGTGGTGGAGATTATACCACTGAAATGCCTAATATGAAGTCTTGTTTGGATGCTAGAATAGCTATAGAGAAACAAGCTAAGGACATTAAAACTCTATGTGTCCCAACGCAAGACGAAACTAAGAAGGTAGAAGCCTTCTTCACGATCTTCATGAATATGATTGATCAACTCAAGGAGTACGAAGAAGTTGAAAAACTCAACAGAAATGACATATCTGAAGAGAATTGCAAACGTGAATTTGGTTCTTTGTTCTGTAAAGAGTAAATGGGCCCAGGCCTATTGGGAAACTGTATTACTTAGCCTTCTCAGGTCTGCAAAACGGCTCAACTAAATAGAGCTATGCAAGCAGTTACTATTACAGAGAAAGCCAAAGACTACCTCAATAGTGTCGCAAATGGCGATTATGTAACCCTCGGCGTAAAAGGCGGGGGTTGTTCTGGATTCCAGTATGTATGGGATTTCAAAAAGAATTGGCCTGACGTTGAATGGTCTGATCCTATAAATGACGTATTGGTGTTAGACCCTCTCGCTGAGATGTATGTACTGGGCAGTGAAATAGATTATGTAACGGAGCTAGGGGGGTCTTATCTCGCAGTTAAAAACCCCAGTTCTAGCAGCTCGTGTGGCTGTGGTGAATCATTTGGAATGTGATGTGGCAAAAATTAAAACCTCAGTATGATATAGATCAGCTCAAATGGGAATATGAAAATCTCACTGATCTTCTTGAATGGTACTACTCTGCTGGAGATCACAGTCAACAGCTGTGCTTACAGTCCATAAAGGGTGATTCTGATCCATATAAGAACGGCTGCGGTAGTATGAAGCGTTTCCCTGACCGTCAAGAGGATGATTACATAGTAATCAATGATAAAATAAAAGGCACTATATTTGCAAATATAATTTCCACATGGG
>VTLG01010999.1_pt1 | contig 49194 bp, 57 predicted proteins | sample 4694571 | NCBI WGS metagenome assembly VTLG01 (sample SAMN12604809, study PRJNA352737) | marine metagenome | biome: ENVO:00000447; feature: ENVO:00000209|ENVO:00000569|ENVO:01000036; material: ENVO:00002151; isolation source: viral sequences binned using virsorter ... | reverse complement strand
CTGACGATGCAGTTGACACAGCAGCAATTGTTGATGGTGCTGTTACAGCAGTAAAGATTGCAACAAATACAATTACTGCTAATCAAATAGCTGCAAATGCTATTGGTGCTAGTGAATTAGCAGATAACGCTGTTGATACGGCTGCTATTGCTGATGGTGCTGTAACTGCTGCGAAGCTTTCTGGAACGATAGCGGCTTCTTCAATTGCTGATGATGCTGTAACAACTGCCAAAATTCTTGATGATGCTGTTACAAGTGCGAAGCTTGCGGCAAATGCAGTTGATGCAGCAGCTCTAGCAGATAACGCTGTTGATTCTGGAGCGATAGCTAGTAATGCTGTTATTGAAGCAAAAATTGCTGCAAATGCTGTTGTTAATGCAAAGATTGCTGATGGAACGATTACTGCTGCAAAATTAAATACATCAAATATTGATCGATCTTTAAATGTAGCTTCAGGAAATCTTGGAATAAATAACACAGTCACGGCAGCAACTCGCTCTGGGATCACATACAACGCACAAGGATTAATCACAGGAACAGTTGCTCTTGCTGCTGGAGATCTGCCTGTTGCTACTACTTCTGCTGTTGGTGGCGTTTCGGTTAGTACTGGTCTGACTGTTAGCGGGGCAGGTGCATTATCTCTTACTAATAGTGTTACTGGAGCCACAGTTAGCGGGATAACTTTTAACAATCAAGGAATGATTACTGCTGCTACAGCATTGACAGCAGCAAATCTTCCAGTAGCGACAACATCAGCTAAAGGTGCAGTACAAATTACATCTGGAGGAGGTTTAACTGTTGATGGTTCTGGTAATTTAACGACCTCAACAAGTGGAATTAGTGCTGGAACGTATCAATCAATAACTGTAAATAATAAAGGTATAGCAACAGCAGGTGCAGCATTAACAGCAGGGTTAATTCCTGATCTTGCTGCTAGTAAAATAACAAGTGGAAGCTTAGATGCTGCAAGGATTGGTAACGATACGATTGATGGCACTAAATTATCTAATACTTCTACAGCAATATTTCAATCTATAGCCCAAAGTGGTTATCCAACAGCACAGTTTTCAGGACAAATTCTCTTTGATACTGTTTCTGAAGATGCTTATATCTGGGACGGAAACGCTTGGCAAGCGATCACCACATTAACGAAAGGCTCCTTGGTCTTTGGTGGAAATTTTAATGCAAATACCAGTAAAATGACGGCTTGTACCTCCGCAGGATTAGCGGCTGGTTTAGCAGTTGGAAGTAACTTACCTACAGCTTCAGCAACAGTAGACGGAGTATATGTTGTTGTAGACACTGCTGGAACACCTTCAGCTCCAGCTCCAGTTGTTGCTTTTTCTCCTCCTGATTACATCCTTGGTGTTACTAATGCTTCAGGATCGTCTTGGAATGAGATCGATTTATCGCAAACCGTAGCAGGGCAGGTTGCAAGCAATATCACTTTTACACCTTATGGAGGTTTGAGTTCGACAAACGTACAAGATGCACTTCAAGAATTAGAGACAGAAAAACTAGCACTTGCAGGTGGTACTGTTACAGGTCAGGTGTTAATTGGTAATACTGGAAGCCTCGTATTTGAAGGGTCAAGTATTGATGCTTATCAAACTATATTTGCGATTACAAATCCTACTCAAGCAGATAGAACTATTACTTTCCCAGATTTATCTGGAACAGTAATTACAAACGGAGATACTGGAACTGTTACTGGCACGATGCTTGCCAATGGCACGATCCAAAACGTAGATATACACGCTGATGCTGCAATTGCATTTACTAAATTAGCTGATTTAACTGCTGCTCAAATTCTTGTTGGTAATGCTTCTAACGAACCAACATCAGTAGCAGTTACAGGAGACATAAGCATAAATAATGCAGGACTTGTTGCTATTACTGCTGATTCGATTGTTAACGCTGATATTAAGAGTGATGCTGCAATTGCTGGAAGCAAGATTGTTGCTGGAACGACCTCCGTTGTTGGTGTTGTTCAATTAGTTGATTCTGCTACAAGCACAAGTACAACTCTTGCTGCTACAGGTGCTTCTGTAAAAGTAGCTAAAGATGCTGCTGATGCTGCTGCCACAACTGCCAACGCTGCGGTTGAAAAATCTGGGTCAACAATGACGGGCAACCTGATCATTGATAATGCAAAAGAATTAAGGTTAAGCGAAGCTGATTCTGACGGCGCACATTTCTCAGGCTTTAAAGCTCAAGCTCAAGTAGCAGATATAACTTATACACTCCCAGCGAGCGCACCAACAACAGGGCAAGTACTAAAAGCTGGATCGACTGCTACAACTCTTGAATGGGGATCTGATTCTGCCATAGACGCATCCAAAATGCCATTGGCAGGAGGCACGTTCACAGGAGACGTCACATTCACAGGGGACAGTTCAAATGGATTATGGGACAAGTCACAGTCAGCGTTTGTAGCCAACCTTATAGGAAATGTAACTGGTAACGTCACAGGAAATACTTCTGGATCTGCTGGCTCTTGTACTGGAAACGCTGCTACTGCAACAGCTTTAGCAACAGCTAGAACAATAGGTGGAACAAGTTTTGATGGAACAGCAAATATAGCCGTAGCTTTAGCTGCTACTGCAACAGCTTTAGCCACAGCTAGAAATATTGGTGGGGTTAGCTTTGACGGTACAGCAGCAATAGATCTTCCTGGTGTTAATGCTTCTGGAACGCAGGACACCTCAGGGACAGCAGCGTTAGCAACTGAATTTACAGTTACAGCTAACGACTCAACAGACGAAACTGTTTATCCCATTTTTGTAGATGCTGCAACAGGATCTCAAGGAGCAGAAACAGATACAGGATTAACTTATAACCCTTCTAGTGGATTATTAACCAGTACAGCTTTTGCTGGAGCATTAACTGGAAATGTAACTGGTAACGCTTCTGGGTCTGCTGCGACAGTAACGGGGGCGGCTCAGTCTGCAATTACAAGTTTAGGAACCCTGACGGCTTTAGTGGTCAACGGTAATTTAGGGGTTGGTTCGTCACCAAGTTACGGAACAAGTGGGCAGGTATTAACTTCCGCCGGATCTGGTTCAGCTCCTACTTGGGCTGATGCTGCTGGTGGAGGTAGTGAGGTAACACTTGTAGCAGATGGAGCAATTGCAGCGAATAAAACATGCATTATAAAATCCAATGGTAAGGCTGAACAGGTAGAAGCAACTATTACCCCGACTGATCCAGGAAGTATAACTGCCTCTGCGGAAGGAACGGTAAATGGTAATCCGACTGCTCAAGGGCAGCGTTTGCTATATGACCCATACAGCGGTCTGTATTTATATTTTGGTAGAAATTCTTCCAACTATCAAGAAATATTTAGAGGTAAGAGTGGCGGCGCGAATATAACTCCAGTTGAGCATGGCGGCAGCACTGGTGCTTGGACTCCTAGTGCAATAACAGGTAGTGGTACAGGCTTTATAGGTACAACAAAGGATTGCGGATTAAATCCTTCTCATATCGAAATCACAAGCAATAATGGTTGGGTTGCTTGGCTAGTTAAAGACCAAGATGGTGATGGTAAAACATGGATTGTTACTGGTAAGACAACTCAAGACGATGACTCAGATTTTGACGGTAAAGTTGCAGGTCACTGTCATAATGTAGGTACAGTAGCTGATACCAGAACAACTACTGCAGCCTCATTGATTTATTGCGGAGATGATCAATTAGCTGTTATATATAGTGACGATTCTGATGGCACTAAAGGTTATATAAGAGTAGGAACAGTTAGTAGTGTCACTGCCTCTGGTTCTACAATTACATGGGGTACAGCAACAAAATTTAGTGAAGGTCTCCTACATATGAATGGAGCAGCTTGCGATATTGCTAATAAGAAAATAATGATATTAAGTAGAGGTGGTGCTGCTTCTGGTAATGACTCAGTTATTAACTCAGTAGTTATTACTGTGGATACCGATAATAGTGTCTCTGTTGGTACTTGGGTTACAGGCATTCAAACAGCTAATTTCAACAACCCAACGATGTTATTCGATACAAATACTAATCGTTTTATTTGTTGTTATTACCATGATGCAAGTGGTGAAACTTACAAAGGTCAATTTAGAGTAGGTAGTATAAGCGGTACAACTCCTTCCTGGGGTTCAGAAGTTGAGATACATGATGAAAGATGTTACCACATGGATATGGCGTATCATGAAGATATCAAGAGAGTTGCTGTTGCATGGGCTGATGATGACGAAAGAAGAATCAGAGTAAAGCTAGCTGAAATAAGCGATTCATCTAATACATGTACTGTAAGTGCTAACTACAAGGAGATTAATACTTACGCCTCAAGTACTAAAACGACTGATACTAGTGTTGTTTATGATACTAAGGATAAACATATTGTCATTGGTTGGGCACACGGTTATACAGGTTTAAGAGTTAGAACAATAGATTTTGGATCTGCAGGTTCCAATGCAACTGCAAGTAATTTCCTAGGATTTAGTGATGCTGCATATGCAGACGGTGCAAACGCCACAATTCAAGTCGTAGGCAGCGTTAACACTGGACAATCAGGTATGACTGTTGGAACTAAACAATATGTTCAAAAAGATGGAACTTTAGCTACCACTGCTCCTTCTGGGTTAACAATAGAAGCGGGTATATCTCTTTCTGCAACTAACTTATTAATTAAAGGTTGAGAATTTAGTATTGGCCGAACAGGTCAGGGATAGACAATAGGTTTATAATCTGAGGGCAATGTATTATTTTCATGTCTGAGCAATTAGCTGAACTCGGTAATCAACTAAAACAAGAGCAAGTTATTCAGCAGGACCTAAAAAATAGATTTGACGAAAGTACTAAAAGAGCTGTAGAAATTCAGACAAAACTAAATCAGTTAGCACTTGAAGCTTCTGAAGGTGAAGACGGCGGTGAGGCTTGTCCTGCATGATTAAAATTCTTACTTATATCAATACAGCAGCGGTTGTTGTTGTATTGGGATCTGGTGCGTTTGCCTATTTCCAACGTGGCAAAATTACTGATGCTTTGTTAGATCAGGTTAAGGGACAAATCCCTGGCCTTGTTCAAAAGTCACTTCCTTCAACACCCAAGATGCCTAAAGCTACGGGGTCTGTGCTTCCTTTTAAATGATTCAATTTAAATCCTTTAACGGCCTGACTTCTCTTGTGTTAGGTGGTGGATTAATAGCAACTAATTTTATGAGCCTTAATATGCTGGCTCGTAAAGATTCTGGCATCCCTGATATAGCCAAGCTTTCCAGTACTCCATATAGTTCGCTTCAAATCAGAAGTAACAAAGGTGCTGATGGTGGAGAGGAGTGGAGTTTTAATTCTCGTCAACATGATCCAAAAACTATGTTGACTTATACCGATTCAGAACAACCTACTTTTAACGGAAAGGTTAAAAAGAAATTTACACATAAAGAATCTGTAGCTCAGTTTGCTATTTACCCAAAAGGTGAAGGAGGAACACTTACAGCAGATCAGATTTCTTGTATTGAGAAGATGGCACAGGGTAGAAGTAATGGAATGATGATTGCTGATGCTGGATCAGTTCAAGTCACACCTGCTCTTGCTGGAATACCAATTTTAGGCCCCGTTCTCGCAGGCCTCTTCTTTGGTCAGGCCAGGAAACAAGTAGGAAATGTTGCGAGTGATATTGCAGGTCAATGGAACGACTGCTAATATGTTTTCAATCCTTGCACCCCTTAACCTTAGCGGTTGGGCACCTTGGAATAGTCCTATGTACCTTTTAACCTTAGCGGTTGAGCGACATCGAGGCAGATGCGATTTTTTACACCAGTTAGACACTCCTGAACCTAAGCGGTTGGACGGTTTGACTGACAATCGGTCACTTCAGAACCCTGTAAACCATGAAAGAGTGCTCTCTGATTGGTCAATGCAGGGCTTTGTTGTATGGAATTAAATCCTCCTTTTGTAAACGAGCCAAAGGTTAAAGATTTACCAGAATTAACAATAATTCCTCCTGCTGAAATAATTCCTCCTACAACATTAGGTGAATTACCTTTTGGTTTCGTCCCAATCATTGAACTTCCTTGCGTCTTGGCACGTAACAGAAATTCAGGGGTTGGAGATGAAATGTTTAATGTTGACCCTCAAAACAATTTAGCCCTTTGTGATCATGCTTCCGTTGTGGTTGTAGCAACGGATGACGGGGCAATTCCACAGGATATATCAGACATGATTCCTAAGCCTGAAACACCTTTTGAATTATTGAATGCTTTAAACGATAAAGGAGAGGAAGTGAACGATAAGGATGGAGAAAAAGACAACAAAGAAGATACCAACGTAAACCAAAATTTGAACCTCAATTTAAATACTGGACCTAATGATACGGGTTTTATTGCAGAAAGCCTGCCCTGCCCACCACTTGATACACTTGCTAAAACCCCCATTGGTTCCTTAGGTAAAGGAGGACTTGCAAGAATTAAAGGATGGATAAGAAACGAAACAGATGGAACATGTGAAACAGTCTGGGAGGGCTTAAGTCCTATAGAAATTGCAGGTAACTACGCTCCACAACCGACTGTTCTTATAAATACATCAGCTATTGCAGTGGGATCAGTTGTTGCTGTTACTGCAATTGGTCAACCCGTAGCAAAGTTCATTCAAAAACAATTAAAAGGTCAAATAAAATCATTTTCCAAAAAAATTACTAAAAAGTTGTTAGCTATTAGGGGGAAGAAGGAGAAGATATTGTCCCTTGCTGAAAGGAAAAAGGAACAGAGAGATCTTCGGAAATAGAATGTTGATGATCAATTAAGGTATTGGGCTTTGACACAAGCTCTATATCAGCACAAAGGATTTCATACTTCGTTCCTTTCTTAAACCTAACTCCATTACCCATTAGATCTGCACAATGCTTAGCCCTTCCTAATTCATAGCTAAGTCTTGCGTCTTCGTATTTAGCAGATAATAGATTAACAATATGTTTTTGCCCTTCCCTACACTTTTTTACACTTTTACGGTCTAGATTCACATTCCAGCTAAGGCTGATTCCTGGTGAAAGTGCATAGTTTTTCTTCTCAAAACGTCTTGTATTTCGATAACCACGGATCAAGGTTGGGTCATCTACTTCTCCGTCTCCTATCTCATTTCCAGTTTCATCAAAAGCACCTTTTACATCTTTAGTTGAATATATAGGTTCAGGGTAACTATCAATTATTGGATTAGCTCCTGAGAAACTAGAGGTCAAAAAAGGTTGAAGGACTAATGTGTCACCTTGACATTGGATTTGATTTAATGAATAAGTATTTGTAAATTGCTTGCTCGGCATATTCATGACACCTAAATTTGTAACACTGCCAGAACTGTTACTTACTGGATTATTGGTCATTGTAGTGTCTGCAATTACAGGACTATTTATTAATAATAGTGCTGCAAATAAATATCTCTTCATTGAGTAAATGTTGACATCGTATCCGTCACAGATTCAGTCACTATTGATCTATTTATTCGGGTAAAAGTCTGAAGTCCTGGGCCGTGATATGCCTCAATTAGATTAGTCGCCGCTCCTTGAGTGTGCATAGTAACCGTAGGTTTAGAATTAAGGTCAATCCCATGATGACTAGTAGTAATCCCATCGACTGTGTGACTCCCTGTTTGAATAGTATCTGGAATCATACTACCTGTTACTGATAGATTTGTCCCACCTAAACTATATTCATATCCTGTTGAATATGTCCAAGATTCTATTAACTCAGTTGTATTTTGTTTGCTCTCTGTTCTTGCTGTTGTACTACCACTATTGAAACTAGGAATAACTGGAACTGCTTGTGATGGAAGCGATATAAAGGCTATTAATAATAGATAGCGCATTATTAATTTATCTCTAAAGCACTTGTAATTGAGCCTGTTACAGATGTGCCACTTTTGCCTGGAGTTAGGCCAATAGTTCCACCACTTACGGATGTAATAGTTGCAGCTAATCCTGTGTTATCTCCACCAGTATATGTGATTGTATCTCCCAACATTGGTAAACTTCCAACAGCACTAGAACTTAAAGTTGTTGCACTTGGTGTTGCATCACCTTGGACAAATGTTTCGCTAAAAGTTGTAGCCGATCCTGCTAATGTCTGGGTGTACGAACCACTGCCATGCGTTGCAGCGACTCCAGTTAGAGTGCCATTTGATGATGCTGGAACGTCTAAATGTCCCATTGTTCCTGCTGTTACTCCAGTGCTACTCATTGAATAAGTTGAACCTATTCTTTTTGCATGAGAATACGATCCATCTACAGAAGCCTGTGCTGTAGCTGTTATCTTATGCACGATCTGTGCGTTGGCAGGAGCAACCAATAAAAAGATTGCTAAGGGGAAAAGACGTTTCATGGTCAATCGGGGAGCAAATACAATGTTTCGCTAATTTTCTTTGCTGTTACATTAGCTATTTTATCGACTGGCCCTTGATCATAGGTCACAACCAAAACTCCCCAAGCATCCTCCTTACCCATAATTGGACAAGCAACATTAATAAAGGCTCTATCAAGTTGAGTGCATTGAGCTAATACAAAGTTTCCTATTACTTGTTCATCTCCTGGCATCCAATAACCAGTAGGCACTGGATCGACTGATGTTCTAGGAAAATTAGAAATAGGAACAATGTTTCTAGCGTCAGGCCAGTCATACAACCAGACAGAAGTAATATCTCTGTTTTTTGTAGGAATACTATTTAAAAGAGCCTCTACTTCTATTTTTTTGTTGGGATCTTCTTCAAATAAAACGCTGATTTCTTTGTCGCCTCCATCATCAACAATCTTTGATTCGTTATAAGCCTTAAAACCAATCAGACCTATTGCAGAGATAGCAGATAGGCCAACGATCTTCATTAAAAACTTACTCCAGTTTTGCTCTGGAGAAATAATATTTTTAACGGTTTCTATTGCTGCCTTCATAAGTAAGCCTTACTGATTTGCGCCAAAAGGCCCAAGAGGGCTAAGGCGGCTGAAACCACTGCTGCTGCTGCGAAAACTCTTCTTTCTAGCACTCTTACTCTATCTTCTAAATCTGAATTACGTTCTTCTAGACGCTTCAATTTCATTTCCATTACTACAATGGCTGTTTGTTGATTCGCATCTAAGGAAAGACCTTCGCTATTCATGTTAATTTTCCTGATTGTGGATCAATTGTCTTATTGGTAATAGGATCAATTTTTGGCTCCATTGGTACAAGTTTTATTGGTGTTTCCACTCTAATTGTTTGATAATTTGCACCTCCTATTGTTTTACTTTTTCCTTCTTCTAATTTATAAGTTCCATCGCCTTTTTTAGAAGTGGTTGAAATATTAAAGGAGGCTAAAACCCCTGTAAATACTGAAGCTATAAATGTTGGATCTATTTTCTGTTGTGGTATTCCTGGGATGGAAACGTAATTTAAAGTCAGGATCGCACCGGACCACCCAAGAACAATAATTTTTATAAGTGTAGTCGTGGTGTCATCCAAGCCGTCCTTGAATTTTTGCAGAGGATTCTTCTTTTTTGGTTCGGTAGATTTCTTCTCATCCATGTAGCAAAGAAAGCAAACACACCTACATTAAGCATAAATTGCAAAAAAGTAATGAAGTTCCTTTCCCTAGAGCAGAAAGAAACAATTGCAAAAGCCCACGGCCTCACAGTCGATCAGATAAATAAGCGTATTGAATTGTGGAGCCTAATCAACGACCCAGATATATCTAAGCCTGATCTAGTAGAGGCCCAGAAGGCATGGATTAATATACAGCAAGGATATTGGCCTAATGTAAATGCCTGAAATCTACGCTGCTCTTCTTGGTGCTATGGTGTCAGCGTTGCTGATGGTCTTGTCTAACAGGTCAAGCAAACGGCAAGGTGATATTAGAGAAATTTTTCACCGCCTGAATGCTATTGAAAAAGACCTGGCAAGAATGGAAGCCAACAAACCGAGAAATTGGCGTGGACAGTGAAACAACTATTTTTCAGCAGCAACCAAGGTAAACGCTTCACACTTTGGGTTCTTACATCTGCTACCGAACAAAATAACAACAGTCTTAATCAATCAGACGTTGACTTCATAGAAGCTAGACTATGGCCTAATCGAACGCTGAAACTTCAATGAGTATGTATAAGACTGAATGGTTAGAAGAAGACCGTCAAAGGATGCTCAGAATGGAAAGGCTATATATTTTAGATGGGCGGCATAGACCTACATTGAAAGATGGTTCTCCTAACCCGTTTCATGGAATCTATACGGGTCTTGCAGCAAAAGCAGAAGATTTGGAAGGCTTTAATGGAATCGTGTAACTGCCCTCATTGCAAAAGGCTAAGGCAGCAACAAATTACTCATGGAAATTGGCAGAAAAGATTGCTAGAACTAAAAGAAAAGCATGTCACAAGTCCCTCCTGAGTTCGCCATGTTAATGGAGCTGGTTGAGAACATAAACCCAACTCTTGAAGAAGAATTAACGATGGAAACAGAGATCCGAGCCGTTCATGCTTCACAGGATATTGATTATTTAAAAAGATACGCCGAAGCCATGACAAGGCAGAACCATGAGCAGTGCCGATTCATTGCGGGTTGTTTGCAGGAAATCCATGTTCTAAAAGCAAAGCTGGCTTGTGCTACACCCGTCGTAAAGAAAACTTGGCTTCATAGAATGTTTGGGCTATAGTCAACATAACAAGACCCATTATCAAGCCATTGACTTGGCCTCTGCTCTGTTGGAGCGTCAGTACTATTAAGCCCCTTGGTTAATCGCGCTCTGAGGGGTTTTTTAGTGTTTATTTGCTACCATAAAAAAAGACCTCCGTAGGTCTGCATTGGAAACAAAAATCCCCTCTTTCGAGGGGCTTTTTATGTTTAATGCTCCTCTATTGATTCTTGTACGCGATCAATAGATTCAGAGACTTTATAGATATAGTGAGAGACTTCTGACATGTCAGTTGATGCAACATCAATTCCATCAATGCTGTTTGCTATCGTTCCAAGATTGTCATTTGTAGTCTCTAAATGGTTAGAGATCTCTTGAAGAACTGCAATTAATTCTTTATGAAACTCAGTCATAGGTAAAATAAGAAAAAGCCCCTTAATTAAAAGGGGTCTATGAATTTAAGCTTGAGGTGAAATTGTTCCTCCTTCGTTGCTAGACCAATAAGATCCCCAAATAGTAAAACCTTCAACCTCAGCAAAATCATTCTTGCCTTTATAGACACGAATAGTTGAACCTCCTAATTCAGCATCAGCCGCTTGAGCCATGAGCCACTTGGCGGCTTTCTTTGCTTCTTCAGGTGTGAAGTCAATAATTAAATTTTTATCTGGGGCTTTTGAATTGCCCTTTTGATCTTTGTTTTTAAAGCGAAAACGTGCTGTGAAAGCGGAGTCCATAGTTAATTACGGGGTTGGATGTTGTTTTTTTGTTCCCACTCAATGACATCAGTTAATTTGTATCTAATGCGTGGGGCGTATGGGTTCAACGGTGTTAAGCCGATGTCCTCAAACGGAGGCCCAGTTGCCTCCCCTTTTCTCGTCTTCTTTCTCCATTGTTGCAACGTGAATAACGAAATTCCGTAACGGTCTGCAAGGTCGTTTGGTCTTAAATATTCGGTCATTTATCCTCCGTTTCTAAAATCGTCTGAAGTATTAAATTTCTTTGCTTCTCAGTTATCTTCCCTTCTCCGTAGCGGTTACTCAACCTAGTTTTTACAGAGTCAACTTCATCTGGATTCTTTTTTACATAAGCAATAAATTGTTTAGTTAAAGCTTCTCCATCTTCGCTTGCTTTTGGCGGCTCAGTCTTAACGGCGGGTTTGTTCTTCTTCTCGATTACCTCAACTGGCTCAGTGTTGCAATCCATGTCGGGTTCTATTCCTAGAATCATCTTTATTGCATACCTGCGGCCATAGGTAAGACTTCCACCGTATGTAAACATTGGCTTCTTACCCATGTCTTCAGGAAGAAAAATAGGAAGCTCACTCGTTATTTCTTGTGTCGTTTCGACATGAATTAAACGGGTCAAAATAATAGAAACACCGTCACAAGTTGAAGTAGGCGGTTGAATTAATAACAATCCATTCTGATGCAGTACGGGTTGAATCACCGAAAGCATTTCTTCCAGTGGAGTGTATTGATAGTTATAACCCTCTTTACTTCTGGTTAAAGAAGGACATTCCTGTTGGAATTTTTGTAGTGCTTGATAAAGTTCTTTCATTTAATTAGGGGTTGATGAGAATGCCCACCGTGGAAGGGTGAGGCTTTGGACTCCAGCTTCACTATGGCTAGGCCAGTGATCCGAAATCTGACATTCTGAAATCTGATCTAACGCTTGCCGCCGTTCTCTATATCCAAGATCAATACTTTGCTTATCAAGTTCGTAAAGGCCAATATCAAAAGGCCACTCTGATTGAACAACTAAAAAAATAAATCTTTTTGCTCTTGTGACTTCTAAATAATGAGCCGCTTGTATGTGATAGCCAAAGTTAGCAACAGCTTTTGCAAATTCTTTTGGAGCTGCACCAGAGCGACTTGTTTTTAGGTCAACAATTACATTTCCAGTAGTAAACCAATCACTCCTTGCTTTTACATCAAGGCTTGTTGATTCATCGACAGACCACCATGATTTTTCTGCTACTCCTTTTGCTAATAAATCTGCTGCTTCCTTCTCTCTATGCACAGACTCACGCATTGCCATTGCTAAATCCCATTGCTCGGCGGTAACAGCCGTAATACCTTTTTTAGCTGCTTCTGCTGCTTCCTCTTTTCCTTTCTTTGTTGTACGGCTAGAAACAACCGTGAATTGATTCTCTAAATCTTCAGGTTCAAGAACCGCCGCATGGGTCAAACTTCCAAGCACAAGAGCTGGAGATGATTTCCTTTCGGGACGGTCAGGATTGTGAAAACTATTCCAGTAAGCTTTCGGGCCATGCTTTGCCATGACCTTTAACATTGACGCTGATATTGCAAAATGCTTGTGATATTCAGCATTTGAAATCTGTACGCTGCCTTTTGTCATGCTGCCTCCTTATAAAGAGTTGTCCCTGGGCCGAAATTTTGAACAAACTTTGGCCAAGTTCGCATGATTAACGCCTTATCATCAGGCGTTGCAACTAAAGCTGCTTTTGCTAAATGCTTATAAAAAGGACTGGCTTCAGAACTTTCAAGCACAGTATTAAAAGTGTTGAAAACTTCCTGTGAGGTCATCGGAAAAAATAGATACATTAGGGTTGGACGTTGGGCGGCTGTCAGGGGTTGGTGGTCGCCTGACTCCTTAACTGCTCACACGCCGCTTGGATGCCAGCGTTGCAATCTGTTTGGGTCATCTTTGTTAACGCACTACTTGTTGCGTTGAAATAAACAAGGCTGGCAATAATGCCGAAAGTAAAAAGCTTCATGGGGTTGGCTGCTTATATAATTAATTATACACCTCAACACACCCGTGTCAATAGTCTGTACATCTCCATTAAAAAGAGGGGTTTAATCCCCCTCGTGATCTTCAAGAAAGTCGGCCAAGTTCTCAGGAAGGTTATAAATTCGGATCTCTTCAAGATCTCCGTTGTCGGTGATCGCCTTAGCTAGTGCCTTAGCGGCGGCGATAGTTGACTCATGCATGGAAAGAAAATGCGTGAACTTGTTCATCATACACCCCTGTACATCTCTGTCTATAGATAGGCAAAAAAAAGCCCCTTTCGGGGCGGTGGTTAAAAAAGAATTGCCGTTATTAGTGAAACTCCAGCAACTACAAATAGAAAAGTAACTTCGTTTTCTAAATTTTTAACCCTGCGGCTCAAGCCTTCGTTGGTTGATGTAAGAACTTGGTTCTTCTTATAAAGAACTGGTCTTGTTCCAGCGTTTGAAGGAATCTTGACGGCTGATGATGTCATATCAAAATGGGGTTGGTGGAATGAGCCGCCCAGGCTCGGAGGAATAAAACCTCCCGGTAAGACCATCCGGGTAGATGGAATAGGGATGCTCGGCCCCCCGCCGTTCAGCTCGCTCGCCTAAAAGGCGGCTTGGTTGCTGACATTCCTATTATATACATGCCTATACATCCCTGCACACCTCTCTTAACGAAATGAAACAATTGCTAGATTTCTTTGGTGCTCCCTTCGTTTATCGCAGCCCTGTTGGTCTTCAAGGCTTCAGAGCTGGCCTTATGCAGCTTTCCAACAGACAGTTACAACCGTTAGCAGATACCACGAGTCATGTGAAGAAAACTGTTTTAGTCGATAGAATAATTGCGAGCATGAAATAAGGGCAGCTACTAACTACCCTTACTTTTCTCTAGTTACATGGGACTAGGTGATGGGGAACATTTCCATCCCATGTATCAAAATATTAACTTAATCAGGCGATCTGGCAACTTCAACGGGAAAGCCTTTAGAGCGTAGATCTTTTATTCGATATTCCTGAATCTTACTTAAACGTCCTTTTAGTGCCTTTACCTCTACAAATCGCACTTCATTTGGTTTAAGCAATAGTAGATCAGGATAACCATTCTTATTTGTCTTCAAAAGTTTAATAACTTCCCATCCGTCTTTCTCGTATTTTTTCACCAGCTTCGCTTGATAATTGCTCTCTGCACGACTTGTAATGACTGATCGTGAAATTTTCTTTCTCTCTGACTGTTCTATAAACTTGAGTTTCAATTCCATTCGCCGCAAATATATACCTAATCTTAGGGGCAATTTGTCTCCCAAGAAAGCTCGCACGATCTCGCGCCTGGAGATAAGAGAGTGCTGCATAGTCTATACCCAGGAAAATAAGATACATTGCACTACTTAGATTCACCCCCTCACGGCTGGATCTTACCTGCCCAATAAAAACGGCATCCTTATTTGCATTAAATTCTTCTGGGCTATCGGTTGCATTAGAAAATGTTTCATAGAGCATTTTGCGTTCTGCTTCATAGCAGTACATGATCGCAATCTTGTGTTTTCCGTATCGTTCTTTTATGTATTCGGCCTTTGATGCGTCAAAAATTATCCCCTTACCGCTTTCTTCTGGAATAACCGTTCCACAATAAATTTGCTTTAACTTGCTTAATTTTTTGGCCCCTGTATCGGCAAGAATAGTTGGGTCGCCAAGATCAGAGATTCCATTATCAATGATTTCTTGAGCTACTAGGTAAGTAATTTCGTTCATCTCTACATATCGAACAGCTTCATCAATCTTCGTCTCAAACCCTGCATCTTCTTGAGTCATCCGCACAACATACGGATCAATATCTTTCAAAATTAGTTCTTTATTAGCGTTGGAATAATCGTTCACCGTTTGACCTGTTCCAATATATTTCTCGCCAATATCGACATAACCTTTCTTAGCCCATTCATAGAAGTTTTTATAATGCGCCCAAACTGGACGGTGCAAAGTGAACTGATGGTATAACTGGCTGTATGACTCTGGTGATGGTGTGCCAGACATTAACAAGACTTTCTCATAACTCATCTGCCTTAAATTTCGCCAACGCCCGCTTGGTTTTGGATATGCCCCTATGCAATGTGCTTCATCCACAATCAATAACTGCCAAAACGTATATTTAAACTTTGGCAGCCGTTCATAATTAATAATCATTACCCGATCTTGCAGTCCTAAAGCTTTGGCATCTTTTTCAATGCTTGGGATTGCTTTTTTCTTTGTCACCAATAAACACCGTTGGATGCCAAGGCGCGGTAGCAATGAGAGAGCGCAAGCGGTTTTTCCAGTGCGGACTTCGCCGCTGAGATAAGCAAATTGTGTACTCCACAAAAGGTGGTACAGCTTATCCGCTGCTTCTTTTTGGTATTTTCTTAATTCCATTTCTCTATAAAAGTGATGTTGACGTGTTTGCTCTCAAGTCCTGTCTTACAGGCTTCAGTGATTTTCGATTGATCAGCAAATTCATTCATAATTTCTATATCTAATTTGTAGCTTCTCCAGACGCTATAAGTTTCATCATCGAACCCCCATGGTTTTAGAAGATCCATAGAAACAAGATTGCAATCCGTTATCATTGACAACCTTGTAGAAAAAGAACCTGAAGAGCAAATTGCTTTCCATAATTCCTCTTTCTCAAACTTTGATAAATTCATCTGACTTCTAGCTGTTCGATAAACCTAACTTCAACTCTTCTGATTCCAAACACTCTTCTACATGCTTCTTCAATCATTTCCTTGCGGCTCTCAATCATCTGAATCCACTTAGTGCTTATTGCAATTTCAACTGTGCATTTCTTCCAGAATAATATTCCTTCTTTTTCTATCGTTATTAGTTTTCCTTGCTGAGATAACAGCATCTTTGTTGAAGGAATCTCAAGCATGGCAACGATCCGTGACCATGATTCATCAAGATCGCTTTTGAACAGTTTCATTTGTTGACGGGGTTGGATTTAGTGGTATCTTACACATATCTACTACAAAAACAACCCCAGTGGACTTAGACATCGAACTGAAGACAATCAACACTCAGCTAACTAAAGAACAAATTAAATGGTTAGACAAAAATAAACCGCCTGAACTTTCTAGAGCTGGTTTCATCAGAACAATCATCCGTCATGCCATGACTAAAAAACAGCTTGACGCTTACGAATCTCAGCTAGATAGATAAAAATGGATATTAAAGATGAATTGCTTCGTTTACCGAAGTCATGGGGTTTCGTTGCCGTTCAAAATAAACGCCCCTATCAAAATGATTGGCAGAAAAATCCTTTAACAAGAGCGCAACTTTTTAAAGAAATTATTGAAGGTCGGTCAACTGGTATCGGCGTTCTTGCAGGAAGACTTAGCGGCGGCCTTCTCTTCCTCGATCACGATGGTAAATCCGCTTCAGAAATTCTTACGGAATGGGGTTTTTCTATTGGATCTTTACCTCCTTCTTGGATGGTGACTTCTGGTCGTGTTGGTCGCTTTCAACTCATTTATAAAATTCCAGAGAAATATTGGTCAAAGATTAAAACACGCAAATTTCAAACTGGTGTTAAAGACTCTGATGGTTCTGTTGAACAAATAGAACTTAGATGGAATGGAGCACAATCAATTGTCTCTGGTAAACATCCAACAACTGACGGTTATAGGTGGATGGATGGACGCTCTCCTGATGATCTTGAAATATCAGAAGCACCTTTAGCCATTATTGAAAAGATGATGGATCAACCAAAGAAGAAGAAAGCAACACCTGTTCAGGTTTTTAATTCAGATATTGATAAAGCTCGTTCACTTCTTCAATCAATTAACCCAAATCGAATTGATGATTATGATCAATGGTTAAAAATAGGAATGGCAGCTCACTCCGCAGGAGATTCACTCCTCGCAGATTGGGAAGACCTATCTCAGAAGAACAGCAAATATAAACCAGGCGAATGTGCAAAGAAATGGGATTCTTTTAAACGCTCTGGCATTTCGCTCGGTACACTTCAAAAATTTGCTAAAGAAGATGGTTGGACGCCTCCACCAAAGATATTTCCTGAGTCTGTTGTTCCTATTGAAAAACCTGAAACAACTCCGATTCCTTCAAAGCTTGAACAACTTACATCACAAGAATTAATTTCTTTCCTACGAAAGTCAAAGCAAGAAATTCGCTTTAATACTTTTTCACATTCAATCGAAATGGATGGTGAAGTAATAAAAAATATTGAACTGTTTTATTTGACGCTCGCCGAGCTTGGATACAAAGTCGAAAAGCAAATGGCGATAGATTGCCTTTTAAAAGTTGCACATGAAAATAAATATGATCCTGTTCGTCTTTATTTAGATCACGTTTCTTCTGAAGTTGAACCTACATATATAGATCGATTAGCAACAACATATCTCAGACCGCAAGACGCATCTATTGATGAACCGACAATCTACGATGCAATGCTTAAGGTAACTCTGATAAACGCCGTAAGGAGAGTTTATCTTCCTGGTTGTAAACATGATTCTGCAACTGTTCTTCAGGGGAAGCAGGGGATAAAAAAATCTTCCTTTTGGCAAACGCTCTTTGGCCCCTTTTTCTCGGACGCTCTTGACGATATTTCCTCGAAAGATTCGATATTGACTTTACATAGATCATGGGGAATGGAATGGGCCGAATTAGATTCGATCACATCTCGAAAACACGCTGGTCATATTAAATCTTTTCTATCTCGTTCCACCGATTTCTTACGGGTTCCTTACGGTAAAGCTGTAGAAGAATGGCCGCGAACTGGCATTATTGTTGGTTCCTCTAATAAAGAATCTGGCCTGTTATTTGATGACACTGGCAACCGCCGTTTTCATGTTGTTCCTTGCACTGCTACATCCATTGATCTTGATTCACTTCAATTAGAACGTGATGCTATTTGGTCGGCTAGTGTTGCCGCTTGGAAAAATAAAGAGAGCCATTTCCTAACCTTTGAACAGGAAAATCAAATCGAAAAAGAAAATCTTGGTTACATGGTTGACTCTCCTTGGTTAACCGTAATAAACCAATGGCTAAATAATCCTACGAATCAAATTAAAGACGTAACCATTGAATTACTCTTGACCGATGCCATAGAAAAACCAGTAGAACGACAAACAAAATCTGACACCATGACCGTCTCATCTATTCTCAAAAGTCTGAAATATGAGAGAAAGAAAAAAAGAGTGGAGGGAACACCTAAATGGGTTTGGAACCCTCCAAACTCCTAAAGTTCCCACCTGTTCCCACCTTGTTCCCACCACTGGGAACGCTCAAAAACCACTTGGTACCTACCTTCTTACTATATGTTCCCTTTGTTCCCTATGTTTTATATATAAATATAGAGATAGGTATATAGGGGGGATATATATAGCTCAGGTAAGTTTATAAGGAAGGTGGGAACACTGGGAACGTGGGAACACTATCTAGTCTCATTTCTGTCTCATGCACGTCTCAAAAAAGAATCAACCCGTTGTTGATCGTCTTATTCTTCTCCTCGCTCAATCTGAACATGTTGCGGATGCAATCCTTGATAATGCTCTTGATGATGGTGAACGAGTAGACCCTGAAGTTGTCTCTGGTTTAACTCAATATTTAGTGCGAATTGCAGACATTCTCTCTACAGCAGAAGAAGCTGACCTTAAGCCTTTGTCTAATGAATGAGTTATATTTTGCTTATGGCTAAAAAAGCAACAGACAGAGAAATTGATTGCAGGGTTAATTCTGTCTACAATTTATTAATTAATGGCCACAGTAAAACTCAAGTGGTGCAGTACTGCGCGGAAAATTACGGTGTTAAATTAAGGCAATCAGAAGAGTACCTTTCACGCGCTCGTAAACTTCAACAATTAGACGCTGAACTGGAGCGTCCACAGTGGCTCTTATCTGCTTTATCTCGTTTACAAAATTACGAAGCTCAATCTGCAAAACGTGGTAATCATCAAGCGGCCTTACGCGCTGTGGAATTGCAAGCTCGGTTATTGAGGTTTGAATTAAGTTGACTTCATTAATTGCTGGAATATGCGATAACGAACCGCTTACCGCTTTTGCTTATCAATCTTCTATTAATAGTTTGCCTACTGCGGAAGAAGTAAAGGCTCGAATACTTGAAGGACTCTTACCGCACCAGGAGAAGTTCTGCCTGAATACTGAATCAAGAAAACTGGGTCTTGTTTGCGGTTTTGGTGCTGGTAAAACTCATGCTCTAATCGCAAAATTAGGAATGATTGCGGCAGATAATGTTGGATTTGTTTCGGCTATCTTCGAGCCGACAAATGTAATGCTAAGGGACGTTCTTTATAGATCTTTAATTGACTTATTGGATCAATGGGAAATCCCGTTTACTTATAGAGCCTCACCAATGCCTGAATGTCAGCTTCATTTTAAAGAAGGAAATCATACTGTTTTGCTAAGAACAATTCTTACTTATCAACGCTTGAGAGGACAAAATCTCTGTGCAGCACTTTTTGATGAGGCAGATACTATCCCAATGGGAGAAGCTACCAATGCCATGAATATGGCACTGGCAAGATTGAGATCAGGTAATAACCAACAATTCTGTGCTGCCACAACTCCAGAGGGTTATGGTTGGGCGTTTCATACATTTGATAAAGAAGCAACAGAAGACACCGCATTAATAAGAGCACGGACTATGGATAATCCTTATTTGCCTGATACGTTTATTCCTTCTTTGCAACAGAATTATTCTGAGCAATTAATCAAGGCTTATTTAGAAGGGCAGTTCGTCAATTTAACAACAGGTCAAGTTTATGATCGGTTCTCTAGGGATATTCACGTTAAAGATAATTTGCCTGATTACAGTCAGGAAATATTGAAAATAGGTATAGATTTCAACGTAGATAATACAAACGCTGTTGTATGTGTGCGGGACGGAAACAAGCTCGTCATAATAGATGAAATAGCGAAAGCTCACGACACTGACGCACTAGCTCAGGAAATCGTTAGGCGTTATCCAGATCGTAAAATTCAGGTATTTCCAGATGCTTCAGGCTCGCAACGCTCAACCAACGCAAACGCCTCTAGGACAGATATATCCATACTCCAATCTTACGGCTTTGAAAACATGTCGCCGCGAGCAAACCCCGCAATCAAAGATCGAGTCCAGACTTTACAAAATCTTTTATGTAACTCCAAAGGAGAATCAAGGTTGGAGGTTAGCTCCTGTTGCAGAAGGGTAATTGAGTGCCTTGAGCTGCAATCGTGGGATGAAAAAACACAACAACCAGATAAGCTTAATGGTTTCGATCACATGAATGACGCATTAGGATACTGTGTATATCGAGAGTTCTCTATTCTGTATGCCCGTGCGGGTAGCAGAACAGGAATTAGAATCTATTAAAGAGGATTTAACGCCGTGGCTTTCAGTGCATACAGTGGATATAGAACTTATAGAGGTATTGCGGAAGCAAAAGTTAATAAGGTTTCTGATCCTAATCAGCAATGGTTGAATCAAGAGCCGCATTGGATTCTGCCAGAAACGATTGTTCAAGGAACGTATGAGATAAGAAGTAAGCATCGAAAATATCTTCCACAAGAAGAACGCGAATCAGATTTAAGTTATGACGCTCGGTTAGCAAGAAGTGTTTTATCTCCTTACTTCATCCGAATTGAAAGGATGTTAGCGGGGATGTTAACTCGTAAACCTGTCCAGTTGAATGACACTGCTGATGTTATAAGAGAAGATTTATTTGATATAGACCTTAGTGGGAACGACATATCTATTTTCACTTACGAGTTAACGCGCAAGCTTCTCAGATATGGACATATTGGCTGTCTTGTTGATAGTCCATCTTTAGAAACAGGCGAAGGCCGTCCATATTGGACTACTTACACGCCAAGGGACATTATTGGTTGGAGGACAGAAAAGAAAGATGGAAAAGATGAATTAACACAACTTCGATTAGCTGAACAAGTGCTGGTTGAAGATGGGTTGTATGGAGTGAAAGAAGTTCAACAAATCAGGGTATTAACGCCAGGCGGTTTTGAAATTCATCGTAAGAATAAAGAGAAAAGCGATTGGGTTATTCAGGAAGAAGGAACAACATCACTTGATTACATCCCTTTCTCTGTTGCTTATGCAAACAAGGTTGGCTATATGGAATCAAGACCACCTATGAGCGATATCGCTGAATTAAATTTGAAGCATTATCAAATACAGAGCGATTACGACAATATTTTGCATATCTCGGCTGTTCCGATGCTGTCTATCTTTGGGATGCCGCCAAGCGATAGTGAAATCAGTGCTGGCCCAGGAGAAGCTTTTGCGATGCCAGCCGAGGCAAGGATTGAATATATAGAACCAGGCGGTAGTAGTTTTTCAGCACAACAAGAACGCCTTAAAGAGATAGCATCTCAGATTAACGAATTGGGCCTAGCGGCAATACTAGGTCAAAAGCTCAGTGCTGAGACGGCTACTTCTAAAGCTATTGATAGAAGTCAATCAGATGCCACGATGCTTTATATCGCGCAGCAAGTTCAAGATTTAATTGATAATAGTTTGCGTTTTCATGCTGATTATTTAGGTGTTGAGGCGGGCAGCTCTTATGTTAATCGCGACTTCTTAGCATCTCGTTTAGATCCTCAAGAAATTAATAGCGTTCTTCAACTTTATACAGCAAATACAATCAGCCAAGAAAGCTTGCTAAAGATGTTGGCCGAGGGCAATGTGTTGCCTGATGAGTTTGATGTTGAAGAAGAAGTTGAAGCAACACAGGTAGCAGGATTAATTGAAATGGAACCACCTGAGAAGAAGGAAGAAGAAGAAACAGTACAAGTTGAAGAGTGATAAATGGCCCCACAAACAAAGAAAGAAGGCACACCAGCGATTCTGTATCGGAACGCTATTGACTTAAATCGCTTTAGTAATGGGGTTCAAAATAGACTTGTAAAAGCTAATAAAAAAGTCCTTGTTCGTGCAATTGAGCAGTTAGCAAAGATTGATGATTCAGAAAAACCGTCATATAAAGCCACAAGATTAAGAGCGTTGTTGAAGCAAACAAAAGAATCACTAGGCACTTGGAGAAAAGAAAGTGTTGCGGTGATGATTAAGGAGTTAGAAGGAATTGCAGATGTCCAAGCTGGTTTTGTAGAAAGTCAAATAGAAAAGGCATTACCTAGTGGAGTATTGAGGAGCGAATTAAATCCAGCAGGTTATAGCGTTCAAACTGTTGCGGTAAGTCCAGATTTTGCGAAGGCTGTGGTTACAAAAGATCCTAGTGTTGTCACGTTAAGAGCAACAGGCCCGTTTGATTTAACAGCAGCGCAAGGAGCGCAATTGACACTGCCTAATGGTGACACTGTTGAGAAAGCATTTAGAGGAATTGCATCTAGGGAACTAAGTAACTTTAAGCAAACGGTTAGGACAGGTCTTTTGTCTGGTGAACCTACAGAAGATATTGTTCGTCAGTTAATGGGCAATTTGGAGTTTGGCCAAAGAGCCGGAACACCATTGCAAGCGGCGTTATCTGGTGACGCTGGCTTCAAAATGGCTAGGCATCAAATCAGGACAGTTGTTAGAACAAGTGTTAATCAGGTTTCTAATGCAGCAAGTAAGCAAGTTTACAAAGCAAATGAAGATGTAACAGAGAAGTACCGTTATGTTGCGACGTTAGATAGTAGAACCTCGGCTTTATGTGCATCACTTGATGGACAAGAGTTTGAATATGACAAAGGCCCAGAACCACCACAGCATTTTAATTGCAGATCAACAACTGTTGCTGTTATTGATTGGGATGGATTAAGGAAGAAATATCCAAAGTTAAAATTTGATGATCCAGCCGAAGGGAAAAGAGCCGCAGCAGGAGGGATGGTTCCTGCTGACACTACTTATGGGAAATGGTTGCATGGACAAAGGGCCAGAACCAAGTCAGGAAAGTTATCTCAATTCACGCCTGGACCAAGACAGATTGAAGCATTAGGAAAAGAAAAGGCTAAATATTTTAATCGTTTGGCTAATAAGTATGGAGCAGACGAAGCAATTAAAAAGTTTGTAAGAACGGACGGAACAGAGATCAGCTTGGCGCAACTAAAGAAGCGTTATCCAAAACTGACAAGCATCAAGAAGAAAACAGTGGCAAAGGTCAAAGCAGTAAAAGTTGCAGCTTTTGAGCAGGATTCAATAGCTTCCGTCTCAATGGGATCTCCTGCTGTTGATGAACATCTTCAGAAACTTATTTCTTACAGAGAGAAAGGAATAAAAGGAATGGTTGAATCTAGTTGGAATGAATTAGAGGCATTAGGAGGAGAAACAGCCGTGAACGCTAAGAAAACCAGAGAGTTTATGGTTAAACATAAAATTTTCAATAATTTCGCAATGCAAGGTGAAAGATGGAAATCTTCAAATGCTTCTTGGTATTACAACAAGCAACTAAAAGAAAGCATGAAAGCGGCTGTAAAAGATTTAGAAAAATATGGTGATTACAATAGAACTTATGTAGGAAAGAACAAGAAGTGGTTTTTGAAAAAGGCTGCACGAATAGAAGAGGATAACGGAAGGAATGAAACTTTAAAACTTTTACTAGAAGCTCCGTCAGGCAGAGCAAATGGTTATACTTTTATGTCTTCAAATATTATCAACACTCAGTTAACACCTTTATCAGCAAGAATTACTGCCTCTAATGCAAAAGAGATGAAGAAAATTGCTGCTGATGTTTTAACAAAAACAGTAGAAATTATCGAAAAGAAAACAGAAGTAGCAAGGCAACTTGCTTTTCTTGATCCTATAGATCTAATTGATTGGACAACAGGATGGAAAATAGGAAAGGAGCAAAAAGGCAGCAGTTGGTTTATTACAATGATCCATGAAACAGGGCATCAAGTTCACGCAAAAGCCTCTGGAGGTGTTGCGTTAGGAAGCAAATGGAAAGGAAAGGGAGGCATTACAAAAGTTACAGGCTATGCTCATAAGAACCCTAGAGAACAATTTGCAGAAGGTTTTGTGCAGTACGTTTTAAATCCCGAAGGTTTGAAAAAATCAGCTCCAAGGGTTTACTCTTGGATTGAAGAGGCATTAGAGGAGGCTCTAAGATGACTCTCTCTGAAGTGATGAAAATGACAAGAGCATGGCCGAAGGATAAAACAATCCCTCGGAAACTTGCTGCTGCAATAAATGAAGCAAAAGAAGAAGATAAGGAAAAGATGGGATTTTTAATCGAAGGATTATATGTTGATTGCAAATCAGATAAAGATATAAGTATTTTAAAAGATGTCTTTGACTAGCAAAGGTTAACCGTAACGGTTAAACTGTCTGTAATGTTTGATTTTTGGTCATGGGCCGTCGATATGTCAGGGATAAGATAGGCCGCTTTGCTTCTTCTGGAGGAGGAGGAAGTTTTGGCGGTGGCGGAAAAATAGGCAAGTCAGCTAAGAATGTGAAAGCAAGGGCGGCTTATAAGAATCAGGCAGGGAAGCTAAGAGAAGCAAAGAAAGCTGCTTCTGGAGCAGCGAAAGGAGGAGATGCAAGAAGATCAGCCTATGCGAATAGACAATTAGGTGGCGCAAAGTCAGGAATGACCCGTGTAAGTAATAGGTTGACGGGAAGAGGTGCAGCAAAAGCAAAAAGAGGGGCAGCAAATCCTAATAAGCTTGCTTCTTCTAAGAAATTTGCAGCCGCTAGAAAGGCTCCTAAAGGATCAGCCGTTAGAAAGGATGCGGTATCTTCTGCAAAGATAAGAAGAGGAGAAAGAAGAGCAAAAGCTGAGATCAGGAAGGGAGCAAAGGCAAGAGCTTCTTATAAGCCTAAGCAGGAAGCAAAGCAAGCAAAAGAAAGAATATTGAAGAAGACAAAAGCAAAGCGAATGGAACAGGGAGTATTTAAGACTCCTAAAGGAAAGATGAGCAAGACAAAGACAACAGCAGTCTCAAAAAGTTATTACAAACAGTTATCTGGTAATGCAAGAAAAAATATGAGAGTAGGTGAGGCTAGAAGGGCTGGTTCTCCAACACTTCTTCCTAAAGCAAAGCATGACAGCGCAAGGGGTGTTAAAAAGAGAAGAGGCGGGAAGGTTTATGACAACACGACAAACACATTTATCAAGATAAAAACAAAGAAAAGAGATTTAAAGCGCAAATATAAGTATGGCTATAGCTAATCGTCAGCAATAAAATCGTCTAGCGTTTCAAGGTTTTCCATTACCTCGGCCCAAAAGCCAGGTACTAGCAAAATGTCGTCTTCGTTATCGGCTTTACCGATTGTGATAATGTCAGACATTAAATTCGCTGTAGCAACGTAAACCATTGTTTCGTTTCCTTCACCGTCAACATCTGGAACTTTTGATAGTAAATCTCTTAATTCTCGAACAGTAAAGCCTTCTTCTTTTTTAATTAGGCTAGGCATGGGGTTGATTCCTAGTAGTTTCTGCTAACTTAGAGGAAAACTGGCCTTACGGGTTATTTATGTCTGACGAAAACATTCAAGAGCCTACGGCTGTTGATCAATCCGAACTTGATGCACTAAAAAGAAGCATTGAGGGATTAGAGAAAAAAAACTTTGAACTGATAGGCAAATTAAAGAAAAAAGAAACGCCTGATGTCCCTGCTGATTATCAAGAATTACTTGATTTTAAACAAAAGGCAGAGCAGAAAGAATTAGAGGCTAAAGGTGATTATTCAAAAGCATTGGAATCAAGGGAGGGCCAATTCCGTGATGCTGTAAAAGAAAAAGACGACAAGATCAAAAAGCTTGAGGCGAAGATTCGTGATCTTGAGTTAATTTCCCCTGCTATGGCTGCTTTATCTAATGCGGTGCATGATACAGATTATGCGTTGGAGAAATTAGGTAAAGATAAGTTTGAAGTAGGAGAAGATGGTTCTGTTGTATATGTTGATGAATTTAGTCGGATGACAGTAGAAGAAGCCGTTCAAAAGAAGCTTGCTGCAAACGACAGAACAAAATGGGTTGTTAAAAAGCCTATTGCAAGAGGCAGTGGCGCAGTGGGCGGTGGAACTGTTTCGGGTAGCAAAATATCAGAAGGTGACTTGAAATATTTCTTACCTGAAACACAAAATATGGACGAACAAACAAGGATTTATAGACAACAAGGCGCAGAAGTTTGGAGAAAGTATAGGGAAATGGCCGAAAGCCGCTAATATATATAGCAATGACTCCTCCAATAGGTTACGCCGAATAGGGAGAGTAAGGGTTACGCCCAAACTGCAAAATTTATCTGGATTCTTAAATGGCTCCCACTCGTCGGAGTGATGTCATCATCCCAGAGGTTTTTGTTCCTTATGTCGTTCAAGCGACCACAAATCTAGACCGCTTCTTGCAGTCTGGTGTTGTGCAGCCATTGGCGGAACTAAACGCTGGAGAAGGTGACTTCATAAATGTACCTTTTTGGGGTGCAAACTTAGCTGGTGACCAAGAAGTTCTAACTGATAGCACTTCATTAACACCTGGCAAGATTTCAACAGGAAAGCAAATAGCTGTTCAATTACATAGAGGTCGCGCATTTGAGGCAAGAGATCTTGCATCAATCGCTGCGGGTTCTGATGCTATGGCTGCTATTGGTAATAAGCTTGCTGCTTATATTGCCAACCAAAAGCAAAAAGATCTTCTTGCTGCATTAGAAGGTTGCTTTGGATCTCTCAATAATAATGATTCAAACAGCGCATTTTTCTCAATGTGCGTTGATTCAGAAAGTGGAGATTCACCAACTGTTTTAAGTCCAAGAACTGTTGCTGCTGCCAGAGCAAAATTTGGTGAGCAAGGCGACAAGTTGACTGCTGTTGCAATACATAGCAACACTTATTACGACATGGTCGAAAGGAAGCTTATTGATTACGTCAGCACAAATGAGGCACGTGGTACATCCACAACTCAGTCAGGCGGATCAATGGCTAATGCTTATGGTGGAGACGATAAGGTTCCTACCTTCTGCGGCTTAAATGTATTGGTTTCAGATGATGTAACCAAGACTGGCTCAGGCGCAACAACTGAGTATGCAGCGTACTTCTTCCAGCCTGGTGCTGTAGGTAGTGGCGAAATGCAATCACTCGACGTGGAATCTGATCGCGATATATTAGCGAAATCCGACGCTATCAGTTACGACGCTCATTATTGCTATCACCCTGTTGGTAGTAAGTGGGCTGTTACAACAACAAACCCAACTGTTGCTCAGTTAGGTACTGTTGCAAACTGGTCAGCCGTGTATGAAAACAAGAACCTCGGTATTGCTCGCGCAACCGTAGTTTCTAACTACGACTAAGGGGTATTAACAAATGACATCCGTATTTGAAGCCGTAGGCGGCAAGGCGATTGGTTACGTTTCCGGTGGAGCCGTAACACAAGCCACAAATAAATCGACTGCTGTAACGCTTAACCAGCAAGGCGGTCAGATCACTATGAATAACGCTGCACTAGCTGATGGTGCAGAAGTTACCTTTCAGGTGAACAATGACAAAGTTGCTGCAACTGACGTTATTGTCGTTAATCATGGTTCTGCTGGTACTGCTGGCGCGTATTGGCTGGTTGTTTCAGCAGTTGCGGCTGGATCTTTTAAGGTCACAGTTGGCAACTTGTCTGGTGGCTCATTAAGCCAAGCGATTGTGCTTAATTATGCTGTTATCAAGAGTGCAGCAAGCTAATGGGCTTGTTCGCTTTTAGGCGACTAAGAGAACGCGAGGCTGCTGCAGAAGTAGCGGCCTCAACTTCTGTTATTAAGAAGCCCAAACCAAAACGCAAGCGCAAATCTAAAGTAATCACTGATGGCAATAACAATTCATCACACGGCGGGAGCAGCGAACGCAAATAGCTACATCTCATTGACAGAAGCAAATGAACTGATTGAAGGTTTAGTTGCTACGGATGATGTTGTTGCGTGGGAAGCTGGTTCAACAAGTGACGATTATAGAAATCGTGCTCTTTATAGTGCAGCGCAACGGATTGACCGTGAAAGATTTTTAGGTGCTAGGGCTACAGATACTCAAGCAATGCAATGGCCTAGAACTGGAGTAAGAAAACCTGATACTTATATTAATAACTATAATCTGGGCTTTCCTTTTACAATTACTGAGGATTATTTCACAGATACAGAAATACCAGATCAAGTAAAGAAAGCACAGGCGGTATTAGCTGCTTATTTGAATAACAATAAAGATGCTTTAGATCTAACAGGTTTAGAATCCTATAGCACATTAAATGTTGGAAATATTTCAATTACTCCTTACAGATTCGGAGCTGTAGGGTTCAATGCTGTTCCACCTATGTTTGAACGCTACTTCAGGGGCATTAGAATAAGTGGACCAAGTAACATTGCAGTAAAACGCAGCTAACCATGATTTACCCAGCAGCAACAATCATCACAGATCAAAACACCCACACAGGACGTTTTGGGAAAGTTCATGCGTTAGCAGATGCTTCTTGTACTTTTGTTTCAAGTGATCTAACAGAGAACGGCTCATCAACAATTAACGGAATCACGATGAACGCAGGAACAGAAATCGAAGGAATTGTGATTACAAGTATTACATTGGCAAGCGGTCAGGTTGTTGCTTATCGTTTGTAATGGCAGTTAAACCAAAGGGCTTAAGAAAAGGCGTTAGTAAAGCGTTTAAAGCGACAGGTGGCAGCGTCATTATTCGCAAAGTAACGGCTGCTGCTTACAACACAACTACTGGAGCTGTTGGTGAAACAACTGCTGATACAACGGTTAAAGGTGTTGTTGGGAATGTTGCTGCAAGAGAAGTAAAAGGCTTGATCAAGGCAAACGATAAAAGGTTAACGATTGCGGCGGAAGACTTGGATTACACTCCAACGGCTTCAGATCGTGTTGTTATCTCTTCTATCGTTTATCAAATTATTCAGGTCGAGACCACGGAATTAGCTAATACTGCTATTAGCTACGATTTGGTATTGAGGGCATGACAAAGAAAATTTCATTACAAGAGATGGTTGATCTCCCTGAAGAAGTCTTAAACGATATTGTTAAGAGGGTTGTGCCGTGGACAGAGAGTTTATTGAAGCAAGGAACACCAGTTGATACTGGAAGATTACGCGCTAACTGGCAGATCGGAGAGAATACAGATTCAGGGAAAATTATTAGCGAAGGAAGTTATGACAAATCGAAACCAATTCCTTTATCACAAGTTTCTAAGTCTGGAGGAGGATCGGGAAGACCTCGAAGGGCTAATTATCAAAGAGAAAAAATAGGGCCAACGTATTCAATATTTAATAACTTACCTTATGCAGAACCAAACATTTTAGGAACTAATTTCCCTCCATCATGGGGCGGTAACTTTAGAAGTAGAGAGAACCAAGTACAAAAAGGTTGGTTTCATAGTGTAGAAAAACAAGTTAAAGATAAAGTTCAATCTTTCAGATGGGAGGATTAAATGAGCAGCACTTTTAACGATGTCAGAGCAGCTATAGAAGGCCGCATTGCAACAGAGATGGCATTAAGTCCTGCTTATCCTGTTAGTTATCAAAACGCACCTTTTACCCCACCAAACAACACACCTTGGATTGCTGTTTATCTTTTATTTGGTGCAAATAATTATGCAACTTTAGAAGCACCTGCTACGGGTAAATCATTTAATAGACAAACAGGAACTATAACAATTGATATTTTTACACCTCTTGGAGTAGGAGCTGGCGCGAATTACACCATAGGAGAAAGAGTTAAAGATAAATTTGACAGAGCTAAGTTTAGTAGTCTTATTTTTGAACCATGTTCAGGATTAGCTACAATACAACCAGCAGAGCAAGAAGCGTTCTTTCAAACGCAATTCTCAGCTACATTTGATGCATACTTAGACTAATTTAATCCAATGGCTGTCACTGTTTTATCAGGTACGTCTGGAGCCTTGTACTACAAACCTGCTGGTACAACAGGGACATTTTCTCCGTCAGACGTAACCATAGGTACAGAAACTATGGTTGTTCAATCTTACTTAAATCTAAAAGTAGGAGATCCAGTTAAATTTCAGGTTGTTGATTCTTCTTCTGGAGGATCAGGAACAGGGACTTTACCTGCTGGATTAACTGCTGGTACTACTTATTACGTTAGTGCTTACACCGCAAGTACTGGAGCTTTAAAGGTCTCTGCTACTAATGGTGGTTCTGATGTAAACCTAACTGATGTCGGAACAGCAGCAGCTCCTAATGAGTTTGAGGTTTATTACAACGATTACGCTGCTATTGGACAAGTTCAATCTTGGTCTTTTGAGGTAACAAGAGCAGAAATTGACGTAACAACTATTGGTCAAACCGTAGGACAAACAGCACCATTCAAAGCGTATATTCCTGGTTTCGCTGATGGTTCAGGTAATGCAAGTGTTTATGTTACAGATGAAGATGCTGCTTTATCTAACAGACTTGTAGAAGATGTTTTACAACGTCAGCAAGTTGGAGCTGCATTTAGGCTTTACACAGACAAGCAAGCAACAGAGGCTTTAAGTAGAAGTATCTCAATGGATGCTGCTTTGCTTTCTGCAAGTTGGAGCATCAACCCAGACGACGCGCAGATGGTTGAAATCTCATTTAGACCAACAGGTGTTCCAACCTTTGATCTAAGTTCTTCTTCTTGATAGTGTTATTTCACCCCTTGGTCTGTTGCTAAGGGGTTTTTTATTGTCTAGATTTGTACATACAACCCCAACTCTTTGAAATGGCAGCACCAAAAGCAAAGTCTCTTAGTCCTTTAGAGCGTTTGAAAAAGGCGGCAAATTTAACTTCTACAAAGAAAGAGGTAACACTCTCTAATGGTGATGTCTTTGAGTTTTATACAACACCTTTAACAATGGCAGAAAGAGAATATGCACAGAAAGGAACGAAAGATGATTTAAACGCTTTTGCTTTGCGTTTATTTGTGCAGAAGGCTACTGATGAAAACGGTCAAAGGCTTTTTACTGCTGGTCATACTGCTGAGTTGAAGAACGAAGTGAGAGATGCTGATTTGCAATCATTAATGCTTGCCGTTATCGAAGACAAGGGAGAAGAAGTAGACCCAAAAAAATAAAGGAAGAACTAAAGAAAAATGACTTAACAAAATTGCAGTTAGGTGTTGCCCGTGAATTGGGTTATACGCTTTCTGAATTAGTGAACAAAGTAACGATAGAAGAGCTGTATATTTGGTCGGCTTATTTTGATCTTTTAAACGAAGAACAAGCTGCGGAGATGAAACGGGCCAAGTATCGTTAGAATAAATAAAAAAGAACGAAAAAAGTGGCTGTTGCTTCAGTAAAACTTGATTTTATAACTGGGCCAGCCGCAGCCGCAGCCGCGAAGTTAAAAGTCAAGACAGAACAATTAGCAAAGTCGGTGACAAAGCTCCAGCGTGTTAATGAAGCCGCTTGGACAAAATTCGGGAACAAGGTAAGGAAGACAAGGCGAAAAGTGCAGACAGATATGGAGAAGTTAAAACGTGCAATAGGTGGTTTAAATATTGGAAGTTTAGTTGCAGGAGCAGGATTAGGTTTCTTTGCTAAAAATGCAGTTCAAACGGCGGGAAAAGCGCAAGCGTTAGAAGTTCGGATGAAGTTATTAACAGAGCAATATGGGGAATATGAAAAAGCGCAAGCGATAGCTTCAAGAGCTTCAAAAGTCTTTGGGATGTCAAATATTGAAGCGGCTGACAGTGTTACAAATATCATTGGCCGATTAAGACCATTAGGTGTTTCGATGGAAGACATTGAAACAACTTTCTTTGGCTTTAATACAGCAGCAACAACGGCTGGAGTTTCTGCGGCGGAAGCTTCAGGAGCTTTTAGGCAGTTGGCTCAGGCATTAGGTTCTGGAAGATTGCAAGGTGATGAATTTAGAAGTTTGGCGGAACAAGTTCCTACGCTGTTAAAACCAATTGCTGATGAGCTAGGTACAACAGTTGGAGGACTAAAAGAACTTGGATCTCAAGGAAAAATAACTTCAGATGTTGTTATTCGGGCGTTAAAAACAATTGAGGAAGAAGGAGGAGGAGCTGTTGAAGCAATCGTTTCTCAAAGTGCTCTACAAAGATTTAAAGAATTTCAAAACGCAATGGAAGATCTTTCTGTTGCTGTTGGTAAACAGCTTCTTCCAGCCGTTACACCTGTTATAAAAGCAATGACAGCGTTAGTTGGCTGGTTTGCAAAATTAGATCCTTTTGTTCAAAAAATAGTAATTGGTTTAACAGCCTTAGCAGGTGTTGTTGTAATCGTTGGGCCAGCGATTGTTACGTTGGCTTCTGGTCTTGCCGCGTTAAAGGTTGGAATTGTAGCGGCTGGTGGTTTAGGAGTTCTTACGACGGCGGCTATTGCCTTGACGGGTAAATTCTTATTAGCTGCTGCTGCTGTTTGGGGTCTTTATAAAGCAATTAAATGGCTTGTTGACAAGATAAAAGGTGTTGATAGTCCTATGGATAAATTTGAAAAAGGAATCAAAGAGGGGTCAGTATCAGCAGAAGACGCAAAATGGAAAATAAGAGAATTAGGCACCGAGATTGAATTGTTGCAAAAGAAGTTGGATAAATTAGGAGATTCAAGGGGTGAAAAGAAGTTAGCGGCAAGACTTAAATCACAAATAGAAGGCAAAGAAGGAGAGATAACAGGGATAAAAGACGCTGTTGCGGGACAAGATCAAATGAAGGCATGGGAAGATGCGACTGGCAAACAATGGGAAACCTACGAAGTTGAAGGAGTGGGTACGTTTGACCGTTTAACTGGTAAATATTTAGGAATGACCGCCGCAATGAAACAAGCAGCAGAAGATTTATCTGCAACAGAATCAGCAGCCGCTAAGAAAAGAGAAGAGAATACAAAACAATGGGAAGAAACCTTGTTGCAAGTAAAAACAACAATCGCTGATGGATTACACGGAGCAATTATGGGATTAATAGACGGTACCAAATCACTTAAGGAATCATTGGCTGGAGTCGCTAAAGAGCTAGGAAGTATGTTCTTAAAGAAAGCTATATACTCAAAATTTGGCCTTCTTGCAGAAGGTGGCTATGCGTCTGGAGGATTTAAAGCATTTGCCTCTGGAGGAGTTGCGACTAAACCCACAATGGGACTCGTAGGAGAAGCAGGAGAGGATGAGTATATAATTCCAGCCTCTAAAATGGCTCAGTCAATGCAACGTTATTCAGCAGGTGCTAGGGGTGAATCTGTTATCCCTGGTACTGGTCAATCATCCGCAGGTGGTGGAGCTGATGCACAAACAACTGTTAACTACTCTGGACCAATATTGAACTTCAACTCTGAAGAATTTGTTCCTAAGTCTGCTGTAGGACAAATCATTAACTCAGCAGTTTCTAGGGGTGCAGCCGCAGGAGAAAATAGAACATTATCTACATTGAAAAACTCTCGTAGCAGGAGATCTTCTTTAGGTTTATGACAATTATTGCTTTAACTACTTTTATTGAAATTTTTGATCCAAAAAGATCTGGTTCTTATTCCAATCAAGTTATTTATAAATTTCAAAATAGCACCCCTGATTCGGTGATCAGTGCAAACTTAGGAAATATGGGAACAGCAAATTATCCGTTTCTTTCTTTTATTTATCAAGGTGCTGCGTTAACAAAAACAGGAGACAATATTGAAGCAGGTTTGATGTTGGCTAATGAAGATTCAGATCGAACAGGAGTTGCAGGAGCAAACAAGCTATCTATGAGTTATGCAGCAGAAGCCGTTTCAAATAAATGGAGCATTAAAGTTTATACATGCAAAATGAATAGTGCCTTTACAGCATTAGATGGACTTCCTCTTGTTACTGATAATTGGTTGATTGCTTCAATGTCATACGATTCTTCTTCTATTGAAGTTTTACTATCTAGCGGAGTAGATGCAGTCGGAGGGAATACTGGAAGATATTTAACAACAACAATTGCTGGAGCGTTACCTATTACAGGTCAAATATTCAGTAAGTGAAGCCTCATCAATTATTAGGTATTCCATATCGAATAGGCGCTGATCCTGTTAAGCATAATGCAGCAGATTGTTTAAGTCTTACAAGAACAGTTTTAAATTATTACGGTATTAAAAGCCCTGTTCCAACGAGGGATTGGTATAGAAGATACAAGAAAAAAGATCAAGCGATTTTTAAAGAGGAGCTAAGCAAGTGGGGAATGTTGGTAACAACGGCTAAGATCGGTGTTGTAGCTCTTTGTTCAAGCAAAGATAGTTACGCTTTAGCTGTTTACTGGGAAGGCGGTTGGATTTCATTCGTAGATCAGGAGGCAAAATGGAGCCCCTTAGAAGGATTGGGGGTCCAAGAGCTTTATTACCCTATGAAGCAGAACTTTGTAACGCCTTAGGAATTAGTGAAAAAGAATATTTTGAATTTGTAGATTTAGCAGAAGCGGCTATCTATGAACGGAAGGAAGGTTATGAATTAATTCCAGCTATTTACGCAGGGCCAGCAGCTTTTGTTGCGATTGGTATCCCTGCTGGTGCCGCCGCAACTTTCGCTAGTCAGGTCTTTATAGGACTTGCTTTAACTGCTGTTTCACATTTTCTAACACCTAAACCTAAAACTCCAGAAGCTCCTCCTCAATTAACTGTTGGCGGTGTTCAGGGTCGAAGTCGTTTTACACCACAATCTTCGTTTGATTCAATACAAGATTTAGCTGTTCTTGGTGCGTTTATTCCTCTTGTTTATGCTCGAAAAGGAGTCCGTGTAAATAGTCAATTGCTGTGGTCACACATGAAGACCACTGGAACAGGAGAAATTCTTTCTGTTGTAACTTTGTTTTCTAATGGTCAATTAGGAAGTCAACCTTCTTTTGATTCTTTTGCTGTTGGCACAACAATGTTGCAAGATTTTAGTAAAAGAAAATTAGCTTTATTTTTTACAACAGGCAGAGAATTTAATAACAGAATAAATACAGTTAATGATAGATATGATGAGACAACCGCCCCTGATAGCCATAATTTAACAAATAGGGGAGGGCAAGAATTTGATACAGCAGATCCGTTTTCAATCAGAATAAAATCAGGAGGAGGATCTACACCTAACTTTAGATTTAACAAGGGCTTCTCTTCTGTTAAGACTCAATCTTCTAAAGGAAAGTTTGGTGCATTTGCTCCTATTTCAAATGGAAATGCTTACAAAGTTCCTTGGGAATTAGTGATGTTCCCTAAAGGGATAAAAGATGAAGTAAAAAATGATAGCTTACAAAAACTACAGAAGATTGCTCATAGATACCCTAGATATTCAGCGTTAGTTGGTGGATCTGAGGGACAAATTAGCCAAGTAAATGAAGGAACAGAATTAACTTATCGTATTTATGGAGCAAGAAAGGAAGCTGCTTGGGAGGCAGAAGGTGGTGGCGGTGGTGCAATTGATCAAGATAAGTTTGCACCGTGGGGATCTAAAGATGCAAAGTCAGCAGCAGATACTTCAAGAATTGAAGCTGATGAAAGATTAAGAACAGGTCAACAATATTTAATTGGTACAGCTTTAGCTACTTGTACATTAGAGACCAATGGAAATATTTGGGATTCTTTTAACGCATTTACCAAAGATTATAAATTAACAATTGATGAGTCAGGTTATATTCAATATCAAAATACAACGAGTGCAAAAGATCCTTTTGATAGTTTGCTTGTTCAAAAAGTTGCTATTGGTGCCGTTTCAAATACTAGGCAATGTGATTACACAGAAATAGGAATTAAGAGCAAAGTATTTAGAAGAATGAATGGAGCACCCAATGTTAATGCAATGGTTTCTAGAAGTAAAGTTGCTGAATATGAATCAAAAAACGGTTCTATTTCTATTGGTGGAGTTAACAAATACGTAAAAAGATTTAGCTTCTTTAAGTTTCAAATGAAATTACAAGAGCAAAGCAATTCAGAGTTTAAGGATGTTTTAGGTTCGGTTATTTTAGGCATAGAAGGTAATTCGCCCGTAGAACAATACAACACAATATGTATTAGAAATAAAGGAGAAATTTATGATTATAGATTTTTACCTGTACCTGGAAACTATTTATTTACAAGTCAAAGTTCTGAAACTGTTTATATTCTTGGGCATAACAATACAAGCAAAACTATAACTTATGAGGGTTTTGTCCATGATGTTGTTGTTGATTTTAATGCCAATCGGTTAATCATAAGTAAGAACAGTGCTCGAATGGGAAACCCTGAATGGGTTAGGGGTGGACTAGGTAGAGGAACAATTGATCCTGAAGATCCAACCAGTCCTCCTGAAGGTGGTCAAGTTGTAGGTTTAACATACTCAAATGGTGATCCTTACAGTAACAACGAAGTAAAACCTTCTCAAGGAGAGGAATATGTCCAGCAATTTGGTTCTGATAACCAAGAAAATTACATAGGAAATGGTGAATATTACAGCCGTCGAAACGGAGTTGTAGCAATTAGATTCCCAGGTGGTTCAGCAGTCCCAGGGTGGGATAGTTGGGCTTTTATTTATGGTGGTACAGAAATACCTGCTCCTATTTATATTGAAGGACCATCAAGCCGCCCTCCTACTGGAAATAACTCATGGTTAACAATAGAAGATGCTCAAGGAACAAAGCGTAAATTCAAACTTGGAAGTCTTCAACTCCCTGTATCAGAGACAAATAGCAATGAGTTATGGTCTGTAAAGAAACAGGTATTGCAGCCTATAGACGTAACTATTAGTACTTTTGTTAGCAATACATCTATCTACAGCAAGACTGCTGGTGGAGAAGATAGAAACCCTAGCGGATTAAAACTTTGGTGCGTTAAATATACAAAAGGAAATGAAACTCCTTATATAGAATGGACAATCAGAGTCCCTGGAGAAAACTACGACACAGGGGATAAAGTTAGACTAACAGGTGTTACTGGTTCGCCTATTCGAGGAGTTATTGCTGATCAAGTATTGGTTGAAAATTATGTAGATGATTCTGATACCACAAGCGGTTCTGGTGATAATCAAATTAGCAGAGATTACTGGTCAATTATTGACACAAATCCGAATAATGCTATTGCAGATTATTTCTTGTATGACTCAGAAGATTCTAGTCATGCTAGTCAACCTGAACATGAGATAGTATTCGTTAACGAAGTAAAAGAAGCAGATGAGGAATATTATGCAGAGTATCCTGATTTGGCAATGGCAGGGTTAAGAATAGACAGTACAAAAGAAATATCAAGTTTAAGTAATTTATCTGCTTTCATAACCGATGGAATAAAAACTCAAAGGCTAATAAATGATAGTGGAGCTAGTGTCTCTGAAACAGCAGCCAAGCAAAGTACAAATAATTTTGTAGAGATTGCTTATGACCTGTTAACAAATGATGTTTATGGTGCTGCTGAATTAATAGGAACAAGAGGTGTTAATCGTAGCGAAATGACTGATGCGGCTAAATATTGCTATAAGAACAAATTTACTTGGGATGGAATGATAGACAAAAGGTTTAATTTAAGAGAATTTATTTTTGAACATGCAGCTTACAACTTATTAGATTTCAGTATTAAGGGAGGACAATTTAGCTTAAGACCTAGTTTCCCTGTTAAAAGTGATTTTGCTATTAATTATCAAGCTTCTGTTCCTGATCCTTCTATTACAGGGTCAGGAGGAATTGATATAAAAGCATTGTTTAGTGATGGAAATATGCGTAATTTACAAGTTTCTTTCCTTCCTCCAGAAGAAAGAGAAATGTTTAAAGCAACAGTTCTATTTAGAAAAGATAAACCAACTTCTTTCCCTGAAACTAAAGTAAGAACCTTTGCTTACAATCATTCCAATATTTCACAAGCAGAATTAAAGAAACTTCCAGAAGAGGTATTTGATTTAAGTAATTGGTGTACAAGTGAACTTCATGCACAACAATTTGCTGCCATAGCATTAGCAACAAGAAAAGAAGTTGACCATGGGATTACGTTTGAAACAACTCCTACTTCTGTTTTAGGTGTTTTACCTGGAGATTACATTCGTGTTATTTCAGAAGTAACTCATACAAGCAGATTTAATAATGGAAGCGTTGATAATGATGGCTTTGTTACTTCAAGAGTTGCAATTTCTGGAACAATTAATGTTTATTATTGGAAGCCTGGAAATTTAGGTCAGGTTCAATCTGGTTCGTTAAGTGTTAATAGTGATGGCAAAGCGAATCAAGGCTATTTAACAGGTACATTATTTGCTCAAGTTGATACAACAACGGAAGATCGTTTATATAAAATTGAATCTATTACTTATGGAGAGGAAGGATTTATAAAAGTTGCTGCTAGTCACGCTCCATTGACTTCTGATAATAAACTTGCTGTGTTGTATCGAGCCGAGCCTGGTGCTAATTTGGCAACATATTTCCCTTCTTTGGGAGCATAGTTATGCCTCATAGTTTTCCTTCAGTAAAGCCAAGCTCTAGAAGTTATAGCCCTGGAGAATACCCACAAACTAATTTTGAAGCTCAAAATGGAGCCAAGACAATCATGAGATATGGAAAGAATAGAGTAAATGCAACTTTAACTTTAGGCTTTGCCAATATCGCTGATGCTGATGCTGCTTTGATTTTGGCTAATTATGAAGATGTAAATTCTGACTGGGATTATGTGACGTTTTCTTCTGCCAATGGAACGGTAGGAGTAGATAGCACAAGCCTTTCTAATTATTTTAAAGAGTCTGGATCGGGTTTAAAATGGCGTTATTCTGGGCCTCCTTCTGTTACAAGTACCTTTAAAGGAATGAGTAATGTTAGCTGTAGTTTTGTTGCTTGCTTGGATGCACCCATATAATAAGAACAACGTTTTAATTTAAGGTTGTGGGTTTTTATTCTGGACGTGATGGAGAACTCTACATAGCGGGTTCAGACACTAAAGCTGCAAAGGTTCAGTCTTGGTCTTTTTCTAGTTCAATGGCTGTTTTAGAAACAACAAGCCTTGGCGATACAGATAGAACTTTAAAGGCAGGGGTAAGAAGTTATTCAGGTAGTTGCCGTTTGTTTTATTACGTTGCTAGTCCTGCGTCTGGTGCGGATTCAAACTTAAACGCAATTTTAACCAATGCGATAAAAACAGGAACTTCAGCAGGAGATGGTGAGAATGATGCTTCTCCTGAAATTGTGTTAAAGCTGCGAATGACCACAGGCTCTACTGATATTCGAGATATTCAATTCTCTGTTTTTATTACAGGCGTTTCTATGAATACCGCAGTCGGAGAAGTTGCTTCTGCGGATATTAGTTGGGAAGCTAATGGTGCTCCTTATGGCAACACAACTTTGGTTGATTAATGAGTGTTTACTTTGGACAATCTGGACAAATTGCCCTAAAAAGGGATGCATTGAATAGTGCTATTAAAACAAAACTAGATCCTTATGATGTCAATACAACAAGTAAGAGATTTAGTATTGATCACAGCACTGGTTCGTTAATTACAGGAGATCAAGTTGTTATAGAGACTGCTGATGGTTCAAATCTTGAACTTGTTAATGGTCATAGTTACCCAGATGGAAAGTGGTTTATCAATATTGATCCTGTTGGTGGTATTCGTTTATTTGATACCTTTGCAAAGGCAATAGAAGGTTTACAGGCAAATGCTTTAACCCTTGTAGCTCCAAGCTCTGCAAAAGACGTTTTAGTTACAACGAAAAACGATAACTTTAGGCATTTAGCAAAGGTTAGAGATTTTGAGATGACAACCAGTAGGGAGCAAGTTGATTTAACAAACCTTGGAGATGAATTTAGGAATCAATATGAGGCGGGTTTAATTAGTGGTCAAGGCTCTATGAATTGTATTTGGGAGCATAGTTACGAGTCAGAAGATCGTGCTAATAATTATGGAGCTGATCCAGAATTTCCTTTTTATCTTGCTCAATTAGTAGTTAGGACACAGCAGGGCTCAGACTTTGATGGTGTCTTTTATCTGTACAGGGATAATAACAATGCAAAAAACAATGTTTATTATGAAGCGAATTGCATCATTACTAACGTTGCTGTAACTGTATCTGCGTCTGAAATTATTGAGACAAGAATTGAATTTATAACAAATGGAGTGATTGCGTTAAAGATTGGTGATGCACCTGGCGTCCTATTACAAGAAGACACAGATCGCATCCTTCAGGAAAATGATAGTCGCATAATGCTCGAACAGGTTTAAACTGTTTGCAAAGGTGTTTCGTTAACTTGTAAATGGCTGATTTAAAGATAACTGGTTTACCCGCATTAGCCGAGGCGGGTATTCAGTCAACTGATGTGCTCGCACTAGCGGACATCAGTGCCACCGAGACCAAGAAGGTTACTGTTAAAGATTTAGTTGCAGCAGCAGCACAGTTCTTAGATGCAGGAGATATACCAGCAGCAAAGGTTGGAACGTTAGGAACGAACCAAGTAGCAACTGGAGCAATCGTTGATGGTGCGGTTACTAATGTCAAGCTTGCAAATTCAAGTATCTCTCTTGGCGGGGTCAGCATTTCGCTCGGTGAGACAGATGCTACTCCTAGCTTTAACTTGCAAGATGCAACTGGATATGAGACATCAAACTTAAATGGAACGATAACTAATGCTCAACTAGCAGGAAGTATTGCAGGAACAAAGTTATTAGATACAACAATTGCTTATGCAAAGTTAAATATTAGTGATGGAGATATTCCTGGTGCAAAATTAACTGCTTCTAGCGTCACTGCAAGTCAGTTGGCTGCAAACTCCGTGGGAGCTAGTGAGCTGGCAGACAACAGCGTGGATACTGCGGCCATAGCTGATGGAGCGATAACTCAAGTAAAAATTGCCAGCAATTCTATAGGATCTGGTCAAATTGGTGCAAATGCGATTGGAGCTTCAGAGCTAGGAAATGCAAGTGTCGATGTTAATGCTCTTCAAGACAACGCCGTAACAACAATAAAAGTACTTGATGCAAATATTACTGCTGCGAAGCTTGCCGCAAACTTACCTGGAACAATTCTTGCCACAGGAGCAATTGGTTCGACTCAACTTGCTGCTGATTCTGTAACTGCTTCAGAACTAGCTAACAACGCTGTGGATAGTGGAGCCATAGCAAGTTTAGCCGTGACGGATGCAAAAATTGCTAGTGGAATTGGTGGAGCAAAAATAACTGATGGAACGATTACAGCAGCAAAATTAGCAACAGCAAATATTGATAGATCGTTAAACGTAGCAAGTGGAAGTCTTGGAATTAATAACGCTGTTACTGGAGGAGCTTCTACTCGTTCTGGGATTACATACAATGCCGAAGGACTCATAACTTCAACCGCAGCTCTCGGAGCCAGCGACCTCCCTATAGCAACGGCTAGTGCTGTAGGTGGTGTTTCTGTTGGTACTGGTTTAGCTGTGACAGGAGCTGGAGCAATATCTCTTTCTAATAGCGTTACTGCTGTTACTGGTGCAACGAAAGTAAATTATGACGCAAGTGGACAGATCACTGGATCTTCTGCTCTTTTAGGATCAGACCTCCCTGCTTCAACCACCAGTGCAAAGGGAGCAGTTCAAATTACATCTGGAGGAGGCTTAACTGTAGATGGTTCGGGAAATCTAACGACTTCAACCAGTGGAGTAAGTGCTGGTGAATATTTAAAAGTAACTGTCAACACAAAGGGTGTTGTTACTTCTGCTTCTACAACATTAGCTGCTGATGATATTCCTGATCTTTCCGCTACCAAGCTAACTTCTGGAACGTTAAATGTTGGAAGATTTGCTACTAATTCAATAGTCGGATCTAAGTTTGCAGATTCTTCTGTTTGTAAGTTTACTGGTGCTGCTTCTACTTCTGGAATTGTAACTTTCCCAACGGCAGAATTTAAAGGTCAGTTTTTCTACGACCTAACGAATGATGATCTATATGTCTATGACGGATCGGCGTTCCAGCCAGTAACGATTACTTCAGGAGAGATAATTTATGCAGGTAACTATAGAGCAGACACTAATAAAATTACCAGTTTGACTTCTGCTGGTACAGCACAGGGCTATACAGTTGGTGCTGCTTTGCAGGCTGCTAGTGCTGCAAACAATCGTTATTACTTTGTATGTGATAAGTCAGGAACAGGAACTTCACCAGCTCCAACGGTAACAATTAACCCTCCTGACATGATCCTGAGTAACGGGACTAGCTACGAAAAGCTCGACATCTCGAACTTTATAGCGGGACAAGTAGCTTCAAATATTTCAGTTACAGCCGAAGGAGGTATTCAAAGTACTAACGTACAGTCAGCTTTAGTAGAGCTAGATAATGAGAAATTAAATCTTACAGGTGGCACGTTAACTGGAAATTTAGCTCTTAATCAAAGCTCTAGTTTAATCTTCGAAGGTGCAACGCCGGATGATTTTGAGACAACATTAACTGTAATTGATCCGACTGCTGATAGAACTTTAAGTCTTCCAAACGTCACAGGAACTTTGGTTAGTACTGGTGATACTGGAAGCGTTACGTCTACGATGCTAACGGATGGAACAATAGTCAATGTTGACATAAATGCTTCTGCTGCAATTGCACTTAGCAAATTACAAAATGTCACTTCTGCTCAGATCATTGTTGGTAATGGATCAAACGTTCCAACAGCAGTAGCCGTTACAGGAGACATAAGCATTTCAAATGCAGGTCTTGTTGCTATTACTGCTGATTCGATTATTAACGCTGATATAAAAAGTGATGCTGCAATTGCTGGAACAAAAATCCTAGAAGGAACAACTTCAGCCCGTGGAACTCTTCAATTAGTTAACTCAGTTTCAAGTGCAAGTACAACTCTTGCAGCTACAGGTGCTTCTGTTAAAACTGTCAACGATTCATTAACAACTACCACCGCTACTGCTAATGCTGCGGTTGCAAAAGCTGGTTCAACAATGACTGGCAATCTAATTCTTGGAAATGCCAAGCAAATTAGATTCTCAGAATTAACAGCTAACGGTTCAAATTATTTATCTTTCCAAGCTCCAGACACATTAGCTGGTGATGTCAATTACACACTTCCAACAGCAGCTCCTAGCGCAAATGGTCAAGTACTATCGTCTACTACTGCGGGTGTTTTAAGTTGGGCAACTGATTCACTGCCTGACGCTTCAGTTACAGCCGCAAAGATCGCATCTGGTCTTCAGTTAGTTACTACAGACGCACAAAATAATACTGTTGCTGGTACAAATGCAGGTGATAGTTTTACTGGAACCGACGCAAATTATAATAGTTTATTTGGATTTGATGCAGGTACTGCAATTACCACAGGTGACGACAATGTTGCTGTTGGCTATCAAGCTTTAAAGGCTACTACGACAGGACTTAAAAATATTGCTATAGGTAGAGGTGCTCTACTTAATAATAGTACTGCTAGTGAAAATGTTGCCGTAGGTTACGCTGCATTAGTTACTAATACAACAGGAACAGGTAACTCAGCGGTTGGTTTTAACTCTCTTTATACTAATACAGGAAGCAATGGCACGGCATGTGGTCATGCTGCGTTACAATCAAATACAACAGGAACAGGTAATACAGGAATAGGTAAGAGTGCTTTATTTGGTAATACTACAGCTTCTGATAATACAGCCGTAGGTAATGGTTGTTTAAGTTCCAATACAACAGGAACTGAAAACGTAGCCGTAGGTGCTAATGCGTTAGATGCTGCTACTACTGCTGATCACAATACTGCTGTGGGTCATAACTCAATGACAACAAACACAACAGGAAGTGAAAATACCGCAATAGGGCAGGGTTCTCTAGGAAGTAATACAACAGGCTCTAACAATACTGCACTAGGATATGGAGCTTTAGTCTTAAATAGTACTGCTGATAATAATACTGCTGTTGGTTTAAACTCTCTAGCAACAAATACAACAGGAGATTCAAATGTAGCTGTTGGTGGTTCTGCGTTAGATGCAAACACTACAGGAAGTGCAAACGTATCATTTGGCGTGGAGTCCTTAACAGCTAATACAACGGCTTCACAAAATACTGCATTAGGACATAAAACCTTAAAAAGTAATACTACAGCTTCAAATAATGTTGCCGTAGGTTTTAAGGCTTTAGAAGCAAACACAACAGGAGCAGAAAATATAGCTATAGGTGCATATTGTTTAGATGCAAATACTACAGGAGGGTCTAACATTGCTATTGGTGTTTCATGTATGGGTACGAATACAACAGCAGGTCATAATCTTGCTATAGGGTATGACGCATTAAAGACAAACACGACGGCGGCTTATAATTTAGCAATTGGAAATTTTTGTTTAGATGCAAACACCTCAGGAAATATCAATATTGGTATTGGTTACAACTCATTAGGTGCTAATACTTCAGGAGCTAATAGCACTGCTATTGGCTTCGACGCATTACAAGCAAACACAACAGGTGGTCTTAATGTTGCTGTAGGTAATTATGCTTTAGATGCTAATACGACTGGAAATTATAATACTGCTGTTGGTTATGGTTCTTTAAGTGGGAATACAACTGCTATTAGTAATACTGCTGTTGGATATATTGCTTTATTTACTAATTCTACAGGAGCTCAAAACACTGCTATAGGAAGAGAAGCTTTATGGGCAAATACAACTGCTGTTAGCAATACTGCTGTTGGTTATAGAACATTATATGTAAACACAACAGGTGCATATAACAACGCAGTAGGTGTACAAGCACTACAAGACAATACGACTGCTAGTAACAATAATGCTTTTGGTTTTCAATGTTTATATAAAAATACAACAGGATCAAATAACTCAGGATTTGGTCATGGTGCATTAGGTACTAACACAACTGCAAGTAACAACACTGCTGTTGGTTCTTCAGCTTTAGTAGCAAACACAACAGGTGCTGATAACACTGCTGTTGGAACGGAGTCATTAGATGCCAATACAACTGGAGGTAATAATGTTGCTTTAGGTAAATCAGCATTAAGCGCAAACACAACGGGCAGCAATAATACTGCTGTAGGAACGAGTACTTTATTAGTAGCAACTGCCTCTAATAATACTGGTTGTGGTTATAACGTATTGGTCGCAGACACAACAGGTGCAAAAAACACTGGTGTTGGTTATCGTGCATTAGTTTCAAACACAACTGCATGGAATTGCGTTGGTATTGGTAATGAAGCTTTAGCGCTAAATACAACTGGAAATGAAAACACTGCAGTAGGAGCTTACTCGTTAGACGCAAGTACAACTGCTATTGAAAATACTGCTGTTGGTTATGACTCTTTATCTGCTAATACAACTGGATCACATAACACTGCCGTAGGTCATGATGCTTTAGAGAGTGTAACAACAGGTAGTTATAACATTGGACTAGGTAGAGATGCTGGTCGAAATATTACAACAGGTTCAAGTAACCTTTGTCTCGGTAGCAACGCAAACGATCATGCTAATAATGCTGGAAATGTGGCAGTTGGATCTTTTGCTCTATCAGCAAATGAAGCAGACTATGGTACTGCTGTTGGTTATTATGCTTTACGTCTAAACTCAACTGGAGCAGGTAACGTTGCTGTGGGCTATTTAGCCCTAGAAGAAAATACAACTGCAGATGACAATACTGCTGTTGGTTGGAAAAGTTTAAGGTTAAATACAACAGGTGCAGCAAATACCGCTGTTGGTGCTTTTTCTCTAGATTCTAATACAACCGCAAATAATAATACAGGTGTTGGACATATTGCTTTAGCTGGAAACACAACGGGAGGAAATAACACTGGTGTAGGTAAAGATGCTTTAGCGCTAAATACAACTGGAGGAGATAATACGGCTATTGGATCACATTCTTTAGCTGCAAATACAACGGCTAGTTATAACACTGCTGTTGGTCAAGCTGCTTTAAATGCTAATACAACAGGTACTGGTAACACATCCGTTGGTCAAGGTTGTTTAAGAAGTAACACAACAGGAAACAACAACACTGCAATGGGTACTAATGCGTTAGATGCTTGTACAACGTCAGTATCTAACACTTGTATTGGACAATCTGCTGGAGGTGCAATCACTACAGGTAATGGTGAGAATGTTTGTGTAGGAAATAATTGTGGTGCGCTTATGACCACTGGGCAGCAAAACGTATTTATTGGAGATAATGCAGGTGCTGGAGGTGTTGTTACAGGAGCATCAAATACTTGTGTTGGAGATAATGCTGGTTATGCCCTTACATCTTCTAACTACAATAACGCCTTTGGAGCTACTGCTTTAGATAGTTGTACAACTGGTACTGCAAACATAGCTTTGGGAAATGGTGCTTTAAATGATTTAACAACAGGTTCTCACAACATTGGATTAGGGTATAGAACTGGCGGTTACTCTACTACTTTAACCACTGGTAATTACAATATATTGATAGGAAATGATGCATATACTGATGGTGTAAATGCTGCTCATCAAATAGTTATTGGAACTAATCAAGATCAAAGCAAAGGAGATAACACAGCTTTTATCCAGCCTAATGGTGGAGGTATTTATGCAGGTAATAATAGTTCTTCTCTATCAACAACATCTGATAGACGAATTAAGAAAAATATAGTTAACAACACAACTGGACTTGATAAAATAAATCAAATTACAGTTCGTAATTTTGAATATAAAACAGAAGACGAAATTATTGCAGATTCTCCTGAATTAAGTGGTGTAGCTGAATCTGCTGCAATAAAGAGGGAAGGTGTTCAACTTGGCGTTATTGCACAAGAAATTGAAACTATCCTTCCTGATGTAGTAAAAACAGAATCAACTGGTGTTAAAAGTGTCGATCCAGATAACCTTACTTGGTATCTTGTAAACGCAATTAAAGAACTATCTGCAAAAGTCGCTGCCCTCGAAGCAGGGTAGAATTTAACCATTCACTTTTATCCTCATGGAAGAAAAAACAGCCGATGAAGTGGCAGCAATTTTTACTGCTGCTGGAGATAGCGTTACTGTTATCGACACTGCTAAAGGTTCAGATGAAACTGATGCAGATTTCAAAGACAAGATTCAAAGGAACGTAGATCATCTTGAATTAATCAAGACTTATAAAAAGCTAGATGGAACAACTTCTATCTGGGGTTCTGAAGATTTTTCTGCTATTGATGCGGCAATCACCAAAGGCAAAGGTCTTGTCTAGGCTTACAATTCCATTGACTTAACTCTTTTTTATGTCATCACTTACAGAGCGTAGAGATCTACGTCAGCAAGAAGTTCAAACTTTGATTGCTCAGTACAACGAAGCACAGCAGCAAATCAATGGTCTTGTTGAAGTAATCAAGGCAAAGTCTGGTGCAATTGCTGAGTTGAATGAACTCATTGCAGCAGAAGAAGCACCTGCTACAGAAGAGGTAGAAGCAGAAGGCGAGAACTGCCCTGCATGATTAAGATTCTCACCTATATAAATACAGCCGCACTTGTTGTGGCTGTTTCTGGTGGTGCGTTTGCTTACTTTCAAAGAGGGAAGATTTCTGATGCTTTATTTCAAAAAGTAAAAGATCAGATTCCTTCTTTGGTAACAGATGCAATGCCGAAATTCAAAGCCCCACCTACAATGACAGGGCCAGTACTTAAACCTTTGCGTTGATACAGTTCAAAAGCTTTAACGGCCTAACGTCTTTAGTGCTAGGCGGTGGATTAATCGCAACTAATTTTATGAGCTTAAACATGCTGGCTCGTAAAGATAGCGGCATCCCTGATATAGCCAAGCTTTCTAATACTCCTTACAGCAGTCTTCAGATTAGAAGCGAAACAAAATCTGATGGTGCAGAGGAGTGGAGTTTTGCCAGCCGTCAACACGATCCAAAAACGATGTTGTCTTACGAAGATTCAGAACAACCTACATTTAATGGTGGCGTAAAGAAAAAGCATATTCATAAAGAATCCGTAGCTCAATTTGCAATTTATCCTCAAGGAGAAGGAGGGACATTAACAGCTAAACAAATTGAATGTATTGAGAAAGGTGCGATGGGTACAAGCAATGGTGAAATGCTTGGATCTAGTATTGGTGCTGCAACTACACCAGCAATTATGCAAGTTCCCATAATTGGTCCAGTAGCAAGTGGGGTTTGGTTCGGATTAGCAAGAAAAAAATCTGGTGAGTTAGGCAATTCGATTGCTACTCAGTGGAATGATTGCTAAATGGAAATAGAAGATATTTCTGTTAGGGAGATACCTGAAGCTTCAATAGATACAACAATAATTCCGACACCTAAAGCTGTATTACCTAATAACATAGGTTTTCCAGTTATTCAAATGCCTGGCTGTGTAAGGGCTAGGACGTTAAAAAATAAGAATTTAGTTACTTCAGATCCTGCTGGAAATTTTTATGTTTGCGATGGAAACGTACCAACACTTGAAAGTATGGCTGTTGATTGGGACGGTCTATCTGCTGTTGGGCCTGTTAAAGCAGATGAACCAGAATTAGTTCCACCTATCCCAAAGTTAAAAGGGAATCAAAGAAAGGAAGTGGAAGAAGAGGATGGCAAAGATAACGAGGAGGGAAATACCGATGTAGGGCAACAAGATTTTAAAGTTCCAGATATTGATGGACAGTTTATTGTAGATAAATTGCCCTGCCCACCATTAGATACACTTGCTAAAACTCCTGTTGGTTCGTTAGGTAAAGGAGGACTTGCAAGAATAAAAGGATGGAAGAGAGATGAACTTACAGGTAAATGTGAAACAGTATGGGAAGGTTTAAGTCCATTAGATATTGCAGGTAATTACGCTCCACAACCTACAGTCCTTGTAAATACATCTGCTATTGCTATCACGTCAGTTGTTGGTGTAACTGTTATTGGTCAGCCGATAGCTAAGTTTGTCCAGAAGCAACTTAAAGGACAAGTTAAAAGTTTTTCTAAGAAGATTACTAAGAAGCTATTAGCTATTCGGGGGAAGAAGCCTCCTGTAAAGTCCCTCGCTGAAAGGAGAAAGGAGCAGAAAGAGTCTCGGAAGTAACCTCAATACTATGAGTGTGATCTGGCAATGTATTAGGAGGGTTTACAAGCCTTACATCTTCACAGACAACGTAGCTAGGGCTATCTTTTGCATAGACAACG
>VTLG01009294.1_pt1 | contig 49196 bp, 54 predicted proteins | sample 4694571 | NCBI WGS metagenome assembly VTLG01 (sample SAMN12604809, study PRJNA352737) | marine metagenome | biome: ENVO:00000447; feature: ENVO:00000209|ENVO:00000569|ENVO:01000036; material: ENVO:00002151; isolation source: viral sequences binned using virsorter ... | reverse complement strand
AAAAAGCAAGGAGACAAAATATATGCTAGAGTCCATCATAAAATCTATCCAAACGAAGAAGCAAATACTAAAAAGCTTTTAGACGATGTAAATTGGCTAAAAACTAGAGGGTATTTGAAAGAAGCTAGTCCTGAAGACTTGGATGCTGTGCGTCCAGTAACGTCAAATGGTATGGATATGGGAAACCCTACAAGAGGTCTTCCAGCAGATGCGTTTGATAACCTTTAATGGACTATATTGAGATAGCACAAGGGAGCCCTCGTAACAGGGGCTTCCTTATTCTCAAAAAGGACTTAATCAAGTATATTAATCCTGAAGAGCCTTTATATCGCTCTGTTTATCTTTATGATAAAGAAGCTGTAGAATATGCTAAAAGTGGTGGTTTAAAGAACTATTTTGGCAAAAGAGGAATCGATAATATAATACTAGATATCGATAAATCAAACAATACAGATGAATTTACTAGGAATAAGGCTATATCAATAGTTTTAGAGCTAGAAGGCTATGGACTAGATGAAAGCGCTATACAATGCTTTTTCTCTGGTACTGGCTATCACATAGTTATACCTAATGCTGCATTTGGATTCGTTCCATCAGACAACATATGGTATCAAGTTAAAAACACTATGTTAAAGCTTTTTCCAAAGATAGATAGTAGTATATATATGCGAACAGGTATCTATAGAGTTGCTCATACGATAAATAAAAAAGCGGATTTATATAAAATCCCTATAACAACAAGCGAGCTTACAAATTTAGATATTAATATACACGATTTAGCAAAAGAACCTAGGTTTGATTATCCGTACACAGAAAGACTAGCAGATGGGGAACTATCAGGAGCTATAGTAACTAATGTTACTAAAGTAAATGCATCAAGGAAGGTAACCGAACCTACCGATATAGTTCCTTGTGTACAAAAGATGTTAAATCTTGGCCCACAAGAAGGAAACAGAAATCAAACATTAATGAGAATAGCATCTCATTGCGCAAGACACGGGATACCATCTCAGTTTGCAAAAGCAATGATATTGCATTGGAATAATCGCAGTTTAAATGAGAATGAAGTCATAGAAAAGATAGAATATACATATAACAGAGGTTATAAGTATGGGTGTCAAGACACAATAATGGCTGACCATTGTCAAACTAGATGCGTTTATTTTAAGAAAAAAGACTATTTAATTGATGTTAAGAATGCTGAAGACTTACAAAAAGACTTAGAGTTTCGTATGGAAACTGATTTTAGTGGTAAAACAATAGACGTAGCAGGTATGTTAGGATTGCACGATGTAGATTGTGAAATATACCCAGGTGAACTAGTTACAATATTTGGACCTACAGGTTCAGGCAAAACAACTTTTGCACAAAACTTAGTTCTAGGGGTAGATTTTGACAATGATTGTATCGTTCAAGATAAACAAATACCTTGCTTGTATTTATCATTAGAGTTATCTGCTTGGTATATGCATAGAAGAAATATGCAAGTAGTAAGTGGTCTAAGTAAACAGCAAGTAAATGATAGGTATAAAACCTTGTATAGCACATATAAAGAAAGACTAAGTCATCTAGTAATACAAACTGTTGCGCCAAATCTAGAGCAGATACAAAATAAAATAAGAGAATTGCAACCAGCAGTTGTAGTAGTAGATTACATTGATTTAATATCAACAACTTCTAAATATATGGGCGAATATGAACAAGTTAGACAAGTATCACATTATTTATCTAATCTTGCTGTTAATATGGACATAATAATAATACAGATAAGCCAGGTGAGTAGGGAATATAGCCGAAACGAAGCATTAGACCTGTATGCAGGAAAAGGTTCAGGTGCAATAGAGAATGCTAGTCGTAAAGTTATTGGGCTAAACGGTCAAGCTAATAGTAGCAAAAAATCAGTACATATGTATAAGAATACAGATGGAGAATTATTTGATACTGAGCTTGAATGGCAGCCTTCATTTAGATTAAGGAGAGTTAAATGATACTTAAAATAATCAACCTACCAAAGCTTAAATTTCTATATTTCTTTAACTTTATAGGATTCGGAATTGCTAATCTAAGCGATGTCGATGGAGAAGGATATAAGTTTTTGATAAATATATGGAAATTTGAGCTAGGCTTTTACTTAGCTTGGAGGACAAAAATACATGACGAATATGCAAAACAAAACAAGAGCGGTTTTAGCGCATCTGCTTAGTGGTAGAACGCTAACACCTGTAGAGGCTTTCGACAGATTCAGAACAATGAGATTAGGAGCTATAATATTTAATCTTAGAAAAGAAGGTGAAACCAATGGCGAATGGGATATAGTAAATGAAAATCCTAAAAGTAAGCATGGTATTTATCGTCTGATTAAAACTGGAAATGCGAAGTAAAAAGAAGAAAATCGATTGGGAGGGGCTTTATATGAAAAAGCTCCTTCCAATTCATAAGAATCATTCAAAGAAAATATTTCATAGAATGATGAAAAAGTCGTCAACTTTAAAATCCTCTTTAAAAAGAAGGAGTAAAGAATATGAGGTCGAATTTAAAATCTCACTTACAGAAATTAGAAAATTGCTTTATGAATCTTATGGGAACACGTGTGTATATTGCAATGATACTTTGGTTGTCAGCAATATGGCTTGTGACCATATCATTCCTCTTAGTATGGGTGGCGGTTCAATTCCTAATAACCTTCACATAGTATGTGGAAGATGCAATACTAGGAAAGGTCCTTTAACCCATAAAGATTATCAAGATTTATTAAAAAGTCTTGGGAATTTATCTGAAGATACAGTAAAATATGTACTCAGAAAGTTAGCAAAATCAGAAGTTTTTTGAAAATTAGGGCAGAGTCAGCCGTCACTACTCCTCGTGACACCCTTACACTCTTTCTCACTCTGCCCGAAGAATTGAGAGTATAATAAAGATAGGTAACTATCATCGAAAGTCTAACTGCAGTAATTCAAGTAGGTTATACTCTCACAAGTTTGGGAAGTAATGCTAAACATTTTAATTTTAATTTAACAAACTAAATAAAAGTAGAAATGTATTAAATAGCTTGAAGAATCTCGTCGAAAAGATGCTTCCCAATTAATTTATCCATGGTGAGTTATTGCACCATTTAGCAAGTACACGGCACACCATTTGACAATGCCGAATAAGTTAGGAATCCTACTGCGTGAGCACTGGTGGGGCGGTACATAAAGAGTTTATTTTTCACTCTATCCTTTCTGTCCTTTAAAACCTAGCTTTTGTACTTGCTATGTATAGTATAAATGTAGTAAATTGATAGTTCTATGATAGAGCTAAAACAATGTTTTTCATGTGGACAAAATGTCTACGCACACGATTGTCATTATCAATGTAACAGTTGCGGTTACGCTGAAAATTGACATGACATATCTGGGAGGTACTCTCAGAAAGGAAAATCAATTGGCAAAAAAGATGTCAGAAAAAGACCTAAAAGAAGCGTCGTTAGCAGCGAAAAAATTACGGTCTTATCAGAAGAATAGATATAAAAAGGTAAATAAAATAGACTATGGTTGGGTAAGCGAAGGTGTTTCCCAAGAATGGTTAAGGAGGTTCCATGAGACAGCTTTCAAAAGTAGCGGACGGATTCCTAAAAAAGAACACTAAAGCTTTTAAACCTGACAAAGAAACTGGTAAATGGAGAGGTGCAGAAACTAAAAATGGTAATTTTGCAACTATAAAACCAGGATGGACAGGTGATTTAAAGATAAATGGTAAAAAATACACATTAGATTTATGGGGATTTAATACAAAATGGGGTGTTCAAAGTATGTTCTATAAAGTAACAAAGGTAAAAAACGATGAGAAGCTCGAAGATATCCTCTAAAATTACATTAGAGCAAGAATACGAATTTGAACATAAACAACGCATAAAAGCAGAAGCTTATATTCAAGAAGTATGGGAATTTAACCAAGAATTGACTAAGGAGGTTATGAGGTTGCAAAAAATAATAAGCGAGGGAGAGCTTAAAAAAGAAATAAACTCTCCTTTAAACGATAAAATTAAGCTTCAAATGAGGCTAAAACAGATATTCAGTGAAAGAGAAAAATCAATACTAAAAATGCAAAGGAAATTACATGAAAATAAATCCTAGAAAAATACAACAACAAAACATAAATCAATTGGCTGAAAGAACGAATCAGATTGCTGGAGGGCTATCGCTAGTAGTTAAGAAAATTGAACATTTAGATAAGAATTTAGGAGGACTAGAGCAAATCATTATGAAACTTGCTGAGTTCCTTGGAAAAGAAGATGAATTTAATAAATATCTTGATGAATGGCTTCAATCTATTAGCGAGCCTTCCTCTAAGGAATCACAATCGGTAAATAATGCTAAAAAAAAGGACGAAAAATTAGTCGTCGGAAAGGGTGTAGCCAATAAGACCAGCAGTTCCGCCAGCAGCAGCAATAGGTAATCCTACTCTAGTACCGTAGAAATAAGGATTGTAGCTTTTATAGCCTTTAGCTATATCGTCTACATCTCTCATCATATTACTTATGTAACCAAGCTCTTTATTAGCTATAGGCACGTTAGTTCTTAATTGAGGGCTTGACAATATTTCATCTAATGCTTGTCTTCCAGTAGTAGGGTCAGTCATTGTTTTCATATCTCTGGGTCTAGTAACTCTTTCAACTGCTTTAGACGCTTCTTTTTCAGCTATACTTTTGCCTTCAAAATAACCTTTAACTTTTTTATTACCTTTTTTAACAGTTTTGCCTATTTCTGGAACTTTAATAGTTTTGCTTTTCATTACATTAAGAAGTCTATAATCCATACCTCTTTCTGTAGCAAACTTTAAAGCATTTCCACCAATATCAAATTCATCAGATATATTAAAGTTTACAGTACCTTTTTTAGTATCCAATACAGCTCTTACGTTAAACCCGCCTTTATACAAATCACTTCTTCTATCAGGAGAATACTCAAACATAATATTATCTTTATCTATTTTTTTGACTTGACCTATTCCAGTTTTTTTGCCTCTAAAAGCAGTTTTAAAATCATCAACTGTTCTAGCTTTCTTTAAATGGAATGCATTAGATATATTTACAAACGATTTATTCATTTGAGCATCATGATGAGATGCAGTTAATTTAGTAGCTTTTTGATATGCAACCTTAACAGGCATACCTGGTTTGTTCATTCCCCAGGCAGCTTTAACATCATCTATTACAGCTTTATCACTTTTAAAAATCTTTTTAGATATATTTTTAGACCCTATTTTACCAACTCCATAAAAATGAGCGCCTTGTAAATCAGACATAACTCCTATATCATTATCATATCTATGATTTATACCAATTTGAGTATTATTTTGACCTTGAATTTGTTTAGAAAGCTGTTTAACTGTTGCTGCAGGTTTACTTTTAAGTTTTCCATATTTACCTTTTCTTAAATCCCAATTCTTAGGGTCTTTTAATATATGGTGAATAGCTTTTACATTATTATTATTAACATCATAAGTCATTTTAGAAATTCCACCAAACCTACTTGCTTTAGACGCATCTAAACTTAATGCTTGTTTTGCAGTATTACTTAAACCTGTTCCTAAAGCTTTACCCATTCCAGCAACTTTTGCACCTTTTTGACCTGAGTAAAAACCTTCTATTAAATTAGGTACATTTTGAGATAACCTAGAGCCAGCATATTTAGCTTGATTATGGGCTAATTTTCTTAAAGCATAACCTAATATACCACTGCCTGCTTTAATAGCTCTACCCATAGGTAACATAGATGCTCCTAATAATGCAAAATTTAACATATTGGTTTTATTATCCACTAATTTTCTTCTCCATTAGCCACAGGTGACCACGGATAGTAAGCCCCTTCTTTTTTCATTCTTTTAGCTTCTTTTTGCAATCCAGTAAGAGGAAAACCAGTCCATTTATCCATTAATCTTAAAGGATTTTCAATTAAATTGCCAGGAGCATATGGGCTAAAATCTCTTACTAATCTACCAAAAGGTAAAGCTGTGTACATAGTATAATCAGCCATTTTTCCATAATCATCATTAATATAAGCACTTAATCCAGCAGCAGGAAATCTCATTATAGGAGGAGTTACCATTTGTAATGGAGCTATAGGAGATGGCCATGTTCCAAAGAAAGCCCTATCTCTTTCAGTTTCATTGCCAAATAACCAGTCAGATGTGTCTTGCAACCAGTTCCATGGAGCAGGCATTGCTGTTTCAAATAAAGAATATGCAAATACATTACCCATAGCAAATACAAATAAGTCTATTTGAGCTGTTCTTTTAAATCTTTCAAACTCAGGAGTACCTTGTCTAAAACCTCTAAGTTTAGCTTCTCTAATAATATCATTTCTAAATCTTACTGCGTTCCAAGACCACATTTGAAAACGAGTAAGCACTTTACCTAAAGCTGTTCTAGCAAAAGCTGGTCTATACGGAGCATTATATAAAAACTGTGTAGCCTTAACGCCCTTTTTAGCCATTTCTATTATAAATGGATGTTCTGGATTCTTGAAAGCAGAACCATATTTATCATAAGCTCTTAAATAATGAGATACAAAAGCATCTTGTCTTAATTTAGTTTCTGGTTTAGACATAAACATTGCAGCTTTATCCATTATAGGCTTACTTATTTCATACTTTTTAGCCAGTTCTCTTAAACTTTTCTTGTCTACATCTTTACCAGCTTTAGTGTACTTACTAACCGCTTCTTGAATAAACTTTTTAGCGTTAGAGCTTTGCAATTCTTTAGATAAACCCCATTCATACATAATTGTTTCAGGGATTATACCATGTTTTATAACAAATTCGCTACGAGCTTCTGCAGAGTTAATTTCTGGAATTATATTTTGCAATTCAGATACTTTTTGAGCTCTTTTAAAATAATCCCATCCAGCGCTTTGTATAGTATGTATGCTACCACCGAATATATTTGCTACCATAGACTTAGGATGTGCAAGTAATGACGCTAATTGGAATTTAGCCTCCATATTAGATAAATTTCTTATAGTATTATGGTCCCAATCTTGGTCAATAGCTTTTTCTAATTTAGGATGAAGTTTTTGACCTTTAAAGATAGCGTTTTTCATTTTATTCATTCTATCTTTTACTTTATTATCAGCCCACCATCCATAAGGAGTTCCTTTTATTTTCATAGTAGGGTCTTCGTATACTTTATTAGGTATTATATCAGGGTTACCCATAGCTCCTTGAGCATATAGTTTAAGATAATTTTCCCAAGCTTTACCTAAGCTCATACCATCTTTATAATCTTTAGCATTATACCAACCTTTTTTAAATGCTCTTTTCTTATACTTTTCTATAATATCACGAGTCATTATTTGATTTAACTGTTTATAGTAAGTATCACCTACATTTCTTAAATAAGATTCGTATGTAGACCTTTCAATAGAATATCCAGGTATATGAGATGCTCTTTTATGCATACTTTTTATCATTAAATCATTATCCCACCAATCTATTCTATCTTTTTGAGCTCTTCCATCTCTAACAGATTTAACGGCTCCACCTAACATAGCTCTATCTATAGAGTTCCATAAGCCTTCATTAGGGTCAATCCAATCACCTGTTAATGATTTATGTTTAGCTACTATCTTCTTAATTTCAGCGTCTTTTTCTGACGGCTTCATATCACTATTCATTATTTCTACAGTACGTTTATTTAATGCTTTAACAACTTCAGAGTTACTAAAGAATAAATGTGGCCAAAATCCTCTAGGATGTTTCTGACCTGTTCTAGATAATTTAGCTGTCATAAGTTTTTTTCTAATATCCCAACCTTTTTTATCATTTGAAAGCATGTCGATTTGCATAGAACGAGCTATCTGTCTTAACCCGTCAATTCCAAACCAATCAGGAATAGTTTCACCTTTATTGTAAGCTTTAGTTATATCTCTTAAAAATCTATTATAATCTAATCTAGGCTCCATCTCAGCTTTATCCCACCAACCTATACCGTATTCTTTTATTAACCTATTCCTATCGCCAGCTAATAATTCGTAAGCTCTTATATTTGATTTTTCATATCCATTCATAATTCTTTCAACAACTTCCCAACCACTTTGCTCTACCCTTTCACCTTTTTCATTAACAACTCTATGCATTTTTTCTAAATCTTTTTCAGCTTCTTTTACTTTTCTATTAAAACGTCTTTGTATTTCTCCTGACGCAGCATTTTTAGCTTCAGGTGTCATATTTTCATTTTTCATTATAGAAGGAACTTCATAATCTCTTTCCATTTTCATTACAGCTACTTTGCGAAGCTTTTCTCCAGCAGGGATACCTTCCATAAATAATAAGTTATTATTTACTTCCCCAATTAGTCTTTCAGATAAGTCAATTCCTTGCTGATTTAAACGTCCAATCCAATCGGTCATGCCTTGCAAGTACCAAGAAGGTTTTTGAATTTTACCTTCTTCCCATTTACCATCTTTAGTAAGGAAAGCACCTTTATTCCTTAACCAAGTGATATCATATTTCATTACTTCTCTGTTAACAGTTTCAGGAAATTGTAAATAGTATCTTTTCTTTAAGGAAGGTATTCTGCCTTTAAAATCTTTACCCATAAGAACATCTAATTTTTGGTTAAATGTGCCTGTTCTCATTTCTTTTAGTATATTGTTAAATATCATGAAATCTTCTCTATTCATGGCATTTAAATCTTTTTCCATAATACCTCTAACAACCTCATTTAGCCTTAACCCTATTTCTGGGTAGTGATATTTTATATTTACTGCTAATTCTTCTATAACTTTAGCATCTTTAGGATTTAATTTACCTTTTGCTAATCCTTCATAACCTCTTAAATCAGCTGTATAAGTTCCTTCTACTTTTTTATCTATATTAGAGCCAAATATAGTAGCTTTAACTTTACTTCCATCATTTAAGGTTATTTCAGTAGCTTCATCTAATTTTTCTATTGTTTTTTGTACCTTTTCTATGTCTTTTTCAGGAGTTCTAAAAGATTTACCAGCAATATCCATATAACTTTTCATAAAATCTCTTACTGCATTATCTGAAACAGCTTCTGAACTATAACCTAATTTAGACAAACTAGTTTTAGCTCCTGCTTGTTTGACTATATGTACTAAATCATGAAATATAGGGTCGTGTACATTTAACTTTTTAATAAGTTTTTCAGCTCTAGAAGCTCTTCTCATATGCTTTCTATCCCAAGTTCCTAGCATAAAATAGTCAAATAACTTCTTTTCAAATCCACTTAGATTTTTTTTGTATTTAGCTATTTCTGCATCAATCTTAACTTGGTCCATAGTTGCAGACCTTTCTTCTCCAGTAGGTATTTTAAAACTAGGGTCTTTTTTTAGTTCTGGTATAATCCTAACAATATCTTTAAACATGTCTTGAATTACTTGAGGTTTTTCTTGCATGCTATCATAAAAATTATCTAATTCCTTTCTCTGGTCTCTCATTAAATAGCTATTCTTTTTTAAAGACTCTGTTTTGTTAAACAATTCTAACACTTTCTTATCAAATTCTTTTAACGCTCTGCCAGTTAACTTGTTTCTTTGATTTTGTATTAAAGGTACAATTCTTTTTAAGCTAACCATGTCATGCAAATCAACAGTTAAAAGCTCATCAGCTTGAGTAGACATTCTTTTTAAAATATCTCTTCTTTTAGAATAGCCAAACTCTCCATTGTTAACAGCTTCTATCATTTTTCTATCTTTACCATAACTAGTACCTTCTATAGCTTTTAAAAACTCAAATCTACTACTAGCATAATAGTCTCTTTTATCTCCACTATAAAGGTTAAGCTCCATAACTTTCTTTATATTATTGACATGAGGTACAGTAAATCCTGACTTACCTAATATAGATGCTAGCCATTTATTGGCAGCAGCGTATTGATTTACGCTTTCATAAAGTTTTACTACTTTTTGAGAATCTAACCTTTTAGATAAAGAATCTCCAAACTTTTCAGTCATACCTATAGTATCGCCCATTTTAGCTAACATTACAGGCATTTCTTCAGGAGATAACTCATGCAAGAATCTTAGTTTATCCCTTATTTCAGACTCTTCCCATCTTTTATTGTTTCTATAGTCTTTACCAAACAAAGCGCTATTCATTCCATCAATTTTTCCAATTAAAGAAGGACTTTGAAATCCACCTTTTAAACCAAATACTTTAAATTGTTTAATATGATTATCAATATCTGATAGTTTTTTAACTACTTTTTCTTTACCTTTTTTAGGTATTCTAGTAACTTTGTTTATCTTAAAATAAGCGTCATATAATTCTTTATACCAAGTCTCATAAGACCTTAATCCAACCTCGTCCATAGGGTCAGATGCAAAAGCTACCATAGACTGACTTAATTTTCTTTGATATTGTTGCCATTCTTTTTCAGTTCTTGGAGTAACTTCTATTTCATAAGTGACCCATTCTGTTTTTCCACCCTTTCCTTTTTCAGGTTTTTGTATACGATAAACATCTTTACCGTTTTGACTAGAGCCCATCATTGAATGAGCAGTTTTAAATATTTGAGGCATACTTACAGCTGGTCCTAATGTATTTCTACCATCAACAGCTTTTTCAGATATATATTGTCTTGTAGACAAGGCATATTGCAATATCTTAGAGTTTTTTAAAGCTTTAGCATAAGACTTATCTTGACCTGTTAATGTCAATAAGTCTCTAAAAGATTGACCTTTGTGCTTGCCATCAGGTCTTGTAACCTTACCTGTCTTAGGGTCTGGAATGTATTTAACATACATTTTTCTTTGCAACTTAGGCTTCTTTTTATACTCTTCTGGTGATATTATTTTTTCATTTTGAAGATGCCTATACATTACATATTCTTCTTTATTAGCGGCATACATATCTTTCCATTCTTTTTTAAAACCACCACCTTTACCTGCTCTATTTTTACCACCAAAATACATAAAAGCTTCATCACCGTCAAGGTCAGCACCACCTAATGAACGCATAGTTCTAGAGTGCATTAAAATACCATGACCATCCCTGCCTGTAAAACCTCTAAATTTAAGCGCATGAGCCCCTGAAATAGAGTCCATAGGGACACGAAGTACCACAGCTCGTAAAACCTCCTCTATTTGCTCTTTAATGTGCTTAGAAGTGTTTTTATTTTCATACTTGTTCCATAGTTTTTCTAAAGTAGTGTTTTCAAGCCCTTTTATATAGGTTTTTATAGGCATTTGCTTGTACTCGCCATCTAAGAAAAATATATCATCTCTTGTTTCTAAATCCTTTAATCTTGAGTTAGCTTTATCTGCATCCATTTTCAAACCTTCGTCATAAGGTCTTATTCTAGCGTTACCAGAGTTTCCTATTTTAGGCCTACTTACTGTATGTACTAAAAAGTTTCTCATCATTACAGCTCTGTAAGGTCTTATCCATTTGTGTAGCATTACAGGAAGTGCTCCCTGTGGAGAACCTTTAGAAACTCTTAATGATTGTGTTATAATTCTATCTGTGGCTTGATTAAATTCCGCCATTTCTTCCACCATATTACGAGATTGTTCTTTAGTAATTTCGCCTTCGTTTCTCATAGCTTCAATAGCTTCTGCATTTATTTTAAACAACCTTTGATAAGCTGCATCTGCAAATTTACCACCATTGTTAGAATGTATTCCTTTTAAAAGCTCATTTATTCCTACATCCTCAATATTTTTAGTAATATACTTAAAATCTTTTTCGTTTCCGTCCTTTAAATACCTTGATAAAGCATCATTAGCTTCTTCTTTACCTCTATATCTTTTCATAACAGTCTCTTCATAAAGGTCATTTATCATATCAGGATGGATAGGAGAATAAGCGTTTTGAGTTAGGTGTGCTAAAGCTTGCTTAACTAACACATGCTTACCTTTCCACATATGGTCATTCTGTTTTACAGAGTAATTATACTTAACCTCAGAAGGGTCAATGCTATACATTTCTGCATTAACTTCTAATTTACCATCTTTATTTATACTATAATCCCCAAACTTTCTTGTACCATGTTGCTTTGCTGAAGATTTATAAACTATATAGTGTAGTCCTAGTTTTTCCATTTCAGCGCTCATTGCTTTACCTGCCTTATGAGTCATATATTTTCCATAAAAAGACCCCATAGGGTTACCTTTTTTATCATTCTGAGGGCTAAGCATAAACGATTTGTTTTGTCCAGATTTAGGCATTCCTGCATCTACATTCATGTAATCAACAACATCATCTCTAGTTATAATAGCTCCATCAATATGCTCTACATACATACTGTTTTTAATAGCTTGAGTATTCCATTCAGGATTACCTAAATGACTCCATATTGTAGGCTTTTCTTTTAAATCTTCTACTAAGACATAATTAAGTCTGCCTTCATTATTATGTACTCCTAAATCTTTAACTAATTCTTTTGCAACTTTAGGACTACCAGACCAAGAAGGAGTCATTATTATTTGAAGTCTTTTATTATAACCTACTACACCTTTTATAAAGCCAGGGCCAAACAATGTTTGCACATATTTATCTATATCTCTTCTTATTTGAGGAGTTATTTTTTTAGACATTTTGCCCTTTCCTATCATAACACCTTTACTTGACATTTTTACAGGAAATCCATTTAAAGATAAATCATACAGTATATTAGATTCCCAAGCTTTATCAAACAACTCAGACGCTTTCTTTTTACCATTTTTGCCGAAATTTTTAGAATACATTTTAACAAACTGAGCTCTTTGGTCGGCATATTCTTTCTGTAAAAATTGTTCTGGAGTTTTAGGATTTTCTATTGACTTAGCTTTAGCCATAGTTTTAGCACCTAATTTCATACCTGTTTTTCCTACAGCAGGGTGAAGTTTTACATAATAAAATCTATCAGCATCTCCTCTTCCTCCAAACAGATAGAAATCTTTTTCTGCCATCTTTTTATGAACTTGACCCATCATAGAATCATAATCTTTGCTATAATTTCTTCTAGCATCTGATATAGTCATATCTTTAATACCAGCATCTTTAGTTCTAACACTTACAGTATCTAATATAGCCAAAGCCCCTAAATCTTTATCTAATTTACCTCCTGAATTAACAAAAACTCTTTCCATTATTTTTTCAGGCTCTCTTTGAAACTTTCTATTTCCAGCAGGAGTTCTTCTTCTATCTTCTTTCATTGCTTCAATAGACTCTACGCTTACAGATTTTTGATTGCCAATATCTTTTTCACCTAATAATAGGTTTATATATCTATTAGGAACAGCGTTGTTCTTTATGTTCATCCATTGTCTTAAATTTCCTACAGCTTCTTCAGATAAAGACACTTCAAATTCTTTTTCTAGTTTTTCTATAGCCTCTTTAGTATTAGGCTCTTCTCCTCTTCTAACATATTTAGCTAATATATCTTCAGTTTTAGCTGCCATCTCAAAAGCTTGCATTCTTTTTGTTAAACCTTCTGGAACATCTACTAATTTCTGAACATAATTAGCTACAAATTGTTCTGACTTTTTACCAACTTCTACATCTATTTTCATTCCTACATCAGTATCGTTTAAATCTTCAGGAACCATTGTTCCTTTTTTATCCAAAGTCATATCAGACGGAACTTCATACATTTTTTCTAATTCGCTTGATAACTGAGCTTCTTCTTTTTTAGCTATATTTAAGTCTTTTTCAAATCTTAAAACATCAGCCTTATCTTTTTTAGACATAGGTTTGTCTTTAGTTATTTTGCCAGTTATTTCACCTATAGCATCTTCATATGCTCTTATTTCTTCCCTAACATTCTCTACTCTAGCTTCCTTTTCAATAATTTTAGGTCTCATTGTAATGCTAGGAGTAGTAACACTTTCTTCTTCTACTGCACCTTTAACCTTTTTTGTTTTAATTTTTTCACCATATGTTTTAGCTACAACATCTTCTATAGCTTGGAAAGATTCTTTAGCGTACATTTTTCTTGTACCAACTAAAGCTGGTTTAGCGCTTAACTTAGGAGGCTCTGCTATAACTTTAAACTGACCTAATCTATAATCATATTTATTCCATTTTTTAGAACCTTGGTCAAACATATATACAGGCTTTTTAAGTTGCTTAGCAAATTCAACTGTCCACCCCGTACCACCTCTGACAGTTTTTCTATTAGTATTAATATCACCTATACCATATAAACCATCTGAAAACTTTGCTTGAAACCAATTTCGATAAACATATTTAGCTTTTTGTGGGTCTGATGGTGGGTTTTTACCAAGTGCTTTACCAGCTTGAGCTGCTCTAGGCGCAGCTTCTAAAGATTCATTAAAGCTAACTTCTCTTATAACTCCAGGAACACCTCTTTTTTCTGCTCTTCCGCCAAGTCCTTCTGGTATATATTGTATAGTTTCTACATTTCTATTAGCAAGAGCTTTAGACCACTGTAAATCAGCTCCATCAGAGCCTCCAGAAAGGCCTAATTTAACTTGTCCTTTACTTGGCTTAGCATCAGTAGCAACTTCCTGTCCACCGATTACTTTTTTTAATCCATCCCAACCTTCTTTTGTAGCTTTCCCATTAACAACTTCACCAAGATTCATTTGTTCTATTAAATATAGTCCCATACCTTCATTTTCAAGAGGGTCTCCCCACCTTTCTAATGCATCTTTTTCTAATTGTTTTTGAACTTCAGGCTCTAAATCTTCATAACCTTTCATTTTCTTAGGGTCTCTAGTAACAGCTAATTCAGAATCTTTTTCAGCTTGTTTTACCATTTCTTGCTGAGCTTTCATAGAACCATGTTTTTTCCAGCTCATTTCTTTTCCACCAAAATAACCACCTAAAAGGTATTCATATATCTGTTCTGGTGTAGTAGCACCTCTCATTGTAGTTGGAAGACCCATAAGTAAAGAACCCGATAATCTTCTTAACCAAACTTGGTCTTTACCAGGCATAATATTACCAATACCTCTAAATGCTCCACCAGCTAAAGCTCCGCCAAAAAAAGATTCCATCATAGCATCTACGCCACCTTGCCATGAAGAAACACCACTAGCTACACCTAGATGAAAAGCACCTTCAGCTATATGAGCAGGAGCTCCTTTAGTAATAAATTTAGCGGCATCTGATACTGCGCTTGCCCTACCTGCTTTTGCAGCTTTAACGGCTGGATTAGCTATGTATTTAGCGCCTTTAGTAACTTGGTCTGCGATTAACATAGGAACTGATTTTATTTTAGCTACTTGAGCTGCTAAACCAACTCCTTTAAATAGGGGAGAAGCCATTGCTGGTACAAAACCTATTAAATGTCCTAGGTTTCTAGCTATAGCTTCGTATTCGTTATCAGGATGCTCTCCTACATCGAACGTAGTAAAGCCTCCAATAAAGCCCTTACCAAACTGTCCTAATGCTTCTGTTATACTGAAATCGCCTTCATAAAAAGGCTTATTGTAATGAGCAGCATGATTTTTCATCTGCTGTACAGCTTGTTCGGTAAATACTTGAGGGCTACTTTTATATAGTTTTATATTCTGATTTAATTGCTCCTCTGTCCAAGAGGGCTTCCATTGTTCTTCTGGAATCTCAGAATAGGTATTAGGTGCTATCATTTTAAACCTTTATTTATTAAATATCTGCAAATCCTTTAAAATTAGTAGTTGGTCTTATTCCAGTCTTATATTGAGTAGCGCCTTGAGATTGAGCATCAGATTGAGTATTATATTCTTTTGCAATATCTGCAACTAATTGAGCAACCTCTACAGCTGTCCAAGCATCTAAACCTAAAGAAACTAAACCACTTACGCCATAAGTTACTGCACTACCGCCTTTTAATATTCCACTAGCAATCATTTTAGCGCCAAGTTTAAATCCAGCTCTTTTAAGAATACCACTATAGCCAACTTTTTTAATAGCCCATTGCAATGATTTAGCTCCAGTTTTTTGAATATTTTTATTAACTACTTTTTGAAAAGCTTTTTTGCTAATTTTTTTCTTACCCTTACCCATTTCTGCTAAAGCTTTTTTAGATTTATTTAACTCTTTTATTTGGTTATCTAATTTTACTCTTTGAGCTTTTCCTAAATCGCCTCTTATAGCTTTTAAATCTTTTACACCTCTATTTAGATTTTTTGTAAGGTCTCTTTTCCACCCTCTTATTTTAGACTGATTAGCTTTTGTTCTAAAATCATCTACATCAGGTGCTTGTATAGAGTTTAAAGTTTTTATATTTTTGTCTATACTTCCAAATCTTCCGCCACGTTGCTTAGCCATATCCATAAATTTTCGTCTTTCATTTATTCCAGCCTTAGCTCTTGAAAACTTACCAGCTCTAGCTAAAGGCCCTTTTCCTCCCATTCCTCGAATAACATCACGCGTTCCAGCTCCTGGCATAAGTGCTCTACCTATAGCTTGTTTTCCACTAAGTCTTCCAGCAGCATAATTTCCCCCTGCAATTCCTGCAGTTCCTAAAGTTCTTAAAGTTGAGGCATTCATTTCCGTTGGATTAAATCTTTCCATTGCACCTGAAATAGCTTTGTTTGTAGCAGCTTCTTTAGGGTCTTGACCATATTGTTGAAAAGCTAATTGAATATTAGCATTGCCAGGATGCTCAGGATTTAACCTCATTCCTTCAGATAAATCATTTCTTAATTTAGGATTACTCCTTATAGTTTGTCGTAAAGCTTTTTTAAAATCGCTATTATTTGCATACATAGTAGATAGTTGGTTAAATGTATCTAGTATTTTTGATTCTCTAGTGTTTTTTATACTTTTATATGTTTCCATAAAACGCTGATAATCAGGCCTCATACCTCTAGATTTAGCAGCATTTGCATATGTAGCCCAACTTGCGGTAGGATTTCCTGCCTCTAACCCACTGTAATCTATCATAGCCATACCAGGCTCCCAGTGCAAAGAAGGTTCTTCCCATACTTTATTGTTCATAGTAGCAAAAAAATCTTCATGCCATATGTCATTTCGTTTCTGTTTATTTTGTTGTAATATTGCAAATGCGTTACTTTGTAAAGCCATTATAATCCTCCTGGATTAAAGTTAAAATTCTCTTCATCATAATAGTTAGTGCCACTAGAGCCACCTTCCCACTCTGGGTCCATGTCTAATTGCTCATTTTCCCAAGCCTTCATTAAATTATTAGTTTCAGTATCAGCAAGATTTCCATAACGAGGCCACCCTTTAATATCGTCTTCTCCTTCAAAGAAATTTAAACGCTGGTCAGATGGTATGAGATGTTTTTGAGTTGCAACAACCATTCTATAAGCATCAGGATGATGTTTCTGTAAATACGATTTATATTCAGGATTAGATATCATAGTTTCCATTATCTTATTCTGCTGATTTCCTTTATACAACGTTTTGGTTTTTTCATCCCAATTTTTATCCCTATCAGGGTTCTCTTTATAGAATTTATCAACCTTAGCTTTGTCTCTAGCTTCTTTATATTCTCCTCCACCATACTTTTGCAAAAGACCTTCTTTAGCCTTTTCTAAAAAAGTACCTTCTCTAGCGCCTTGTTCAAGCGGTTGAGTGTCTGCATCAAGAAGGTCTGGAATACCATCACTATCTTCATCTACATCTCTAACAGCTCTTTTGCTTTTCCAACTTTCATAATCACTTTTAACGTCATCAACACCTTCGCTAATTTCATTCTTAAATTCGTCAAAACTTACTCCTAAATCTTTAAATTTATCTTCCCAAAGACCTCTCATCTCATCTTTTGTAGAAACATTGGCTCCTTGAGATTGCAAATCTCTCATCTCATCTTCTCTATAAAGCCTTCCTTCTTCAGGACTCCATTTAGGTCCTTTGCTTCCAGATAAGCTTGTATAACCTGCTGAACTATCATCTGGGTTAGCAAAATCACCTTTTGCAAGCTTTAATAAGTTGTCACCTAAAGTTCTTCTACTATCCCATTCAGTAGGGTCATCTGCTAAAGTAACTTGATTTAGCCTTTCGTATTGCTCATCTGCAGTTTCTGGCTCTTCGCTTACTTGACTATTAAGCCAGTCTTCTTTTTCTTGTTTTTTTAGATTTATTTGATTCTCTATTTGGTCAGAAAGAGGTGCATAAGTTACACCCTCTTCATCATCTTGATAAAGAGCTTCGTTAACATCTTCCATAAATTGACCTGGAATATTAGATAAATCTTCTTTAGTAGCAGTAAAATCTTCTTTTACATCTCCCCAAGCCTTTTTTAAATTCCTACCCATTTTTTCTAAAGGAGTGCCTTCTCTTGGTCCTTGCATATCTGGCTGAGTATCTGCGTCGATAAAGTCAGGAATAGCATCTTTATCTTCATCAACATTTCTGACAGCATACTTTCTTTTAAGAGTGTCAATTCCTCCTTCTAAATCTTCTTTAAATTCTTTTCCAAAATCTGCACCAAAACCTTTATTTTGAGCTTCATAATTTTTAACAAATTCTGGGTCTTTCATACGTTCTTCCATAACTTTATCTATTAAGCTTTGTTCGAACTCTTTAACATCTTGTAGACGTGTACCTTTTTTCCAAGACATTGTACCATCTCTACCTAATTCCTCTATCCCTAATAAATTTTGCATATCTTTTAAAGGAATGTTATCTAAAATGTCTGAATGAGTATTTATATAGTCGTCAATTCTATTGTAAGTGTCAAAAGCATCATCATATTTATCACCAGTAGATGTTATTAATTTATTCTCTAATCCAGTACGTAACTTTTCAGGAATACCTCCTGCAAGTGAAAGAAGATTTCTAGCATCATCAACTTTCTGACTTCTCCAGTCTTTGTCCATTATATTTTTTAATGTCCAATCTAAAGGTTTTCCTTCTTTATTTAAATGCTCATATTGAAATTCAGGAGACCAATCGTCAGCTCTTCTATATAAATTTTTAGTATCATATTGAATATTGTTATTCTTATCATAGTCATATTCATCTAAACCATCTATCATTCTAGGAATTTGCTGACCATATGTTTCATATCCAAGGCTTTCAAATAGTTGATTACCTACACCCTTATATCCTGAACTAGGGTCATAAGCTTTATGTCCTTTTTTATATGCAAAAGGAACCATATCTCCTGATTTATCTTGAAAATGCAATCCTAAGTTTTCATCATAAAGAAGATTACCTTGGTCTGCTGCTGCAAGTAAAGGATTGTCTTTTAAATAACCTTGATAAGCAGCTTCTTTTTGCGCATCAGTTGCAACTCCGCCTGGCGTAAAGCCATCTAATTTATTAAGATATTCCAGTTGCATATCTGCATCTTTATCCCAAATCTGCTGACCTTGTCTAAGAATGTTTTGTGCGTATTTATCAACATCACCAGCTGTTAAATTGTAAGTATTTTCACCACCTTTAAATTTATTAACTAAATCAGCATCCTCTATAAAGCCCATAGCTCCTGCAAAGTTACTAGCTATTTGCTGAGCTCTAGAATATTCTCCTAAATCATCTCTTCCTACTATTCTATCTTGAGGGCTTTGGCGATATAGTAAGTCACCCCAACCTCCGCTTCTCCAGCTAGAGTAGGGGCTATTTTGTCCGTATGGGTCTCTACTAGCCAACTATTTTTTCCCAGAAAGAATCGCCACCATCAGACCCACTCATCATCATTGAATCCATTAAGCCTATAAGGTTTTGTCTGTTATCCATTTTTTGAGAATGTTCAGCACTTCTAACTCCAGTTAATGCTTGACTATAGTTATTTAGTCCTGATAAATAATCTTGATATTGAGCATCGCTATGTTTCTGTAGGTTCAACCAAGCATCTTGCATTAAGCCACCAACTTGCTGCACTCCTTGAGTAGTTCTATCTAGATTTTGTTGATTTTGAATACCACTAGCTGTTCCAAAGTTAAGTTTATTAGATAACATATTGCTAAAATCTGCTGAATTATAAGCTTGATTTAAAAGAGAGTCTTCTTGTTCTTGCCAAAAAGAACTACCCTTATTTCTGTAATTCTTTATTCTCTCTAGTTGGTCATCTAAACCTACTTTAAATGGTGCTAAATCACTTAACATTTCTGCTCTAGATGGTCCTTTAGAACCAAATAGAGAAGTTGCTACACTAGCTATCGCTGGTAATGCAGTTACAAAACTCATATTACTTTATCTCCTTACAATTCATCACATTAATATACATTTCTTTATTTAAAAAACAAAAACTTATTTCCATAATAATATCCTCACATCCATCCTGTCCCAATCTCTATGGTTATTAACACCATCAAATGCATGAAAAAGATGATGGCTTGCATAAGCCCAAACCTTTAATTCAGTAGGGAGTATTTCAAAATAAAATCCATCCCAATCTCGAGAGTCGTTATCCTGAACTCTAAAGTAATTAAATACAGCATTTGTAGCAGATGCGCCACTGTTATCTCCATAAGTATCTTTAACAAAACATTGAGCCAATCTTATATCTGGACTTCCTAAGCTATGAGTATAAGTAAGTTCTCTTTTAGCCGCATCTGTTCTATCCATATCTACCCAACCAGTATCAAAGTCAGGAGAAGGCAATAAACTACCTACAGTTGAAGGAAGTGTCTTTTTCTTTTGCTCTGTTTTAACGCTAACATTGTCATTTATACTAACATATTTAGCAGTTTTATCCTCTAACCAACCTTTATCACTTCGTATTTGCAATGCATAACCATCGTCCTCTGTGGATTTAACTACCTTTATATCACCTTCTTTTCCTTCTGTATTAGCACCTTCTTCTTTTAATTGAAAGTTATTTGTACTTTTTGCTAGTTCATTTAAATCTTTATATATCTTAGTAATAGCTCTATGAACTTCCATATCTTTAACAAAAGGAGCTTCAAATTTTAATTCTTTATTTTCAAGTTTAGACACTATTTAATTCCTTTTCCTCTAAATATAAACCCTAAGCTATCTAATTTACCTGATTGGTTATGAAGCTCAATTCTCATCTTGTACCCTTTAGTTCCGCTAGGAAGCTTATAAGAAGGTGCTACTATATATATAGAGCTTGAAGAACTATGAGATGCTGCTGTAGTACCTAATTGAGCTCTTGCAATAGTTACAGTCATTCTACTACTAACATCAGCAGTGTAGTCTATACTAGTATCTGTTACTAATACAATTTCATTATCTATCTTTAAATACATTCCTTTTCCTATAATAGAGTTATATGTTAAATCAACATCTCCAGCACTTGTAGTAAAAGTTGTTGCCGAGTCTGTTAGTGATGGTGATAATAACCCACTATCGGATTCTGTAAAGTTTTTATTCTCTGGTGTTAATGTTTTTTCAGAACCATCTACAAAAGCTTTTATACATAAAACATTTGCTCCTTCAGGCGTTGTGTAATCACTTGATGGGCTTCCAGTAGTTTTTATTTTAGTAAAAGACTTTAACTGTGTATCGCTACCAAAAGACATATTTTTACTATGCCATTCCCAATCACGTTTTTCAGTATGGAGAGTCTTGTGTTCCCAAATATTATTTCCATCAACAAGATAAACTCTGTTACGCATACCTTGTGCAAACGCTTTAACATTAGGTACTTCAACATAATCCCATCGCTGTTTGTTAACGCTAAAAGAATAAGCTCTAGCGCCTTTTCTTTGGTTACTATTAACATCACACCCATCAGCTCCGCAAAATCCTTTTGTAGTAACTAAGAAAGAATTGTTTTCAGCATCATATAAAACATTTACATCATGGTTTTGCTTTAATGCTATCTGCATTGCATCTATATAACCAACTCTCCACTCTCTATGTAAAGTATTCCTTAAAATAGGGTCGCCTATAGGGTTTAAAGAAACTCCGTCATGTAGGTAAATATTATTAATATCAGCAAAACACATGCCAAATTCTGTGGCTACTACAGCTTTTTTACCCATTATACCTACACCTTTCATAACATCCTCTACATAAAATCCTTCTTGATTTATTATATATAAATCTTTATTATCCCACGCATAAAGCTTTCCTCTAAAAGATTCTATTGCAATTGGTTTAGTAGGTAATATTAAATAATCATTAACCCAATCAACAACATCAGGTCTTCCAGCTTTAGACCTAAATAAATAGTTTGTAACATTTTCAGATAACTTAGGATGAGAGCAATCTCCATAGACATAATAATTACCCATTCTTTTTGCAAGCCCCCAATTAACCATTGTTCTAGTTCTATTAGATGATATGCCATTTAAACTTTCATATGTAGCGCCACTATTAACGTGCTTTACCCTATGTTTCCATCTATTTTCACTGTCATTGTACACCCATAAAGGATTTAAATTTACATCTAATGATACACTTTTAGCTAAAGTCCAAGGCTTTAACACTAAATCGTCAGTAAAATACACATTTATATGAGTAACTCTTTTATTTAATCCAAATGCACTTGCATTGTTTATGTTTAAAGATAGCGTCATTTCTTTTTGACTATAAGTAAGTTGTGTAGATGGTATAGTAAATTGAGATAAAGGACTTTCTTGATGACCATCATATGTTAAAGATAGTTTATAGTGAACAATAGAACCTGATGTAAAGGATTCCCCAGTATCACCTGTATCTAAATCAAAAGTAACTAAACCATCTTGACTGTATATAGCGTCTGCATCTAAATCATTACCTGTACTAGCTATTCCTCCAGCATTTGAATAATTGTCTACATATAAGACATCGTTGTTTGTAATTCCATTAGTTAAACCAGCACCAAAAACTATTTCAGTAGTACTATTAACTGCTGTACATGTTCCAAATATAGTTCCGTCGCTTTTATAAACAACTTTATTTAAAAAAACACTAGATGTTGCTGCTACAGTGTCTACAGTTAAAGTAACAGAGCTTCCCGAAGCTCCTTCAGTTTCTGCGGCTAATACGCCAGTACTTTGCAATCCGTTTAATTGGAATGGATTTAAATCACTTCCATCATCTGCTACTTTACTTACAAGCGTTTTAATTCCATCTGGAGTTTCTCCATATATAATAGGACTATAAACTCCTGTTCCAAATATTCCAGTGCTTGAATAATTACGCTCTGATTTACTTCCTAAAAAATGTGTATGCATATTAATAAATTTCATTCTAGATGAATTGTATATTTTAGAAGCTCCTGCTAGACATCTAAGCTCTCCTATTTCAGCTGCTGCACTATTCCATTGAGTTATAGCACTACCACTGCTTCCCATTGCAAGAGAACCATTAGTTGTGCCTTCTTTTGTATTACTGCCTTTTAAACCTGACTCTAAAGTAGCTATATCTCCTATAAAATCACCATCCTTGCTAGTAGAGCTTATAGTAGTACTAATAGCATGTTCATCAGCAGTCTCAGTAGTAAACATTTGATGCTTATTTAACTGATAAGCTGATATGTAGGTTTTAGCGCCCTCATCTTCATTTTCTATACAATTACCCGAAACAACTAAAACTCTTTTAAAATCATTCATATATTGCGCAGTAGAGCCATCTGTTGGAACAACTATTGTCTGCATATTTCTAATATTTAAAATTGATTGATTTGTCGTATTTTCAATAGTATTCATAGTTACTATAGGGTCTATTTCATAAATTACATTATACTGATTTTTTGCACTTGCATGTAAATTGTTATTTAATATATAATAATCTCCATTGCTAGTAGCATTTCCATGATATTTTATATTAGTAACTCTAAAGCCTAAATTATGAAGACTGCTTTTACTACCACTACCTCCTGCAGATGTTCCAAAAGGAGTGTTAATAATTGTACCTGGGACACTGTCATCAGTCATATAAGAAGTATTAGCAGGATAATAACCCCTAACATCTTCATTGTCAGTGTCAGAATAATCTCTGCCTTGTTCTAAACTAAACAACCTATTAATATTAACATAGTCTCCATCTTTTCTTGTTAAATCACTAGAGGTTACTGACGTTTGAATATCCTTACTATGTTGAGAAGTGCTTAAACTATGGTCACTTACATCTGCTCCTCCTACCATTGCAGAACCTAATTCTCTTTCGCCACCACTTCCATACCAATCAGTAGGATTAGTAGTAGATTTTACACTTATATCCTTTATAGTAAATATATTTAATGTCTGAGAATACTCTTTTGTAGAACCATTAGCAGCACCTGACCACCATCTTTGGCCACCAGCATAAAAGATTAAATCCCACCAATAACCATATCCTTCAGAAGGCTTCATTCTTCCTCCTGTAGTTACAAAAGTTCCACTAAGATTTCCAGCAAATAGTACTCTATGGCCTTGGTTATGTGCAACAAAAGCTTTGTCACTATTATCAATTCCAACACATTCAAACCTAGGTTCATATGGTGTTAAAGTTCCAGGCATAGTTTGTATTTTTCTTGTATTTCCTTGTAACCAACCTAAATTGCTACCAAAATTAATATCGTTTTCATTGCCACTATCATTGGCACTTGAATAACAGTTTGCCCAGCTTGCAATATTATCACTTCCTACGTTTTTAGCGCTTCTTACCCAAAAATTAGCGCCATCTCCATGATGTATTGTTCCGTTATGAATCCTCCAACTTGTATCTAGTATTTCTCCAGTTTCTGCATGATGCCCACTATTTTTATTATGTCCAGTCCTTTCTCTATTTCTATAAACAGCTCTACTATGACGACTAGTTTGTCTTTTTACATTAGTTTTTATACATTCTGTATAAGGAGGAGTTTTATCCTTAACGTAAACAGCTCCTGTATATTGAGGGTCTAGCCATATTTTTTCTACAGATTCTGTATTTCCAGAAGCTTCATAGTTAAATAAAAACATATCCCAATCTTTGTATTCGTCCTCATAAACTCTTTTAGAATACATTATCCATGTTAAATAGTTTCCATTAGGCTCGTATGTACCTTTGACAGAACTACTAGCAGTCACATTTCCATAATAATTAAATGCATCTCCTGCATCATCTGCGTCTCTTCTGCTCCAAGTATCGCATATATCTGTTATATAAGAATCTTTAGGAAACTTGCTCCAAGTATCATCTCCCATTTCAGAATCCCATATTGGAGGGTCTATTATTTTTTTTCCGTCTTCTTGTAGCTTGTTGGGTATTTTACTAAAATCGAGTATTATAGTAGAATCTTCTAAGCTTAATTTAGGATTATCTGGACCTGCAGTTTCAGATGTATTATTAGAATTTAAATGTAAATCAAATCTAAATAGACTAGTATTTTGGTCATTTTGAGCAAATATAACAGTACCATATTTTTTATTTATCTTTCTTTTTTTACCTGCACCATCTAATGTAGTTGTCATATAACTATGAGACCAGTTAATAGCAGATATCTCGCCTGACATAGTTTCACCAAATAAATTATTCAAAGGTATTGTCTTAGTGTCTCCCCATATAGTATCTCCGTGAGGAACACTATTACCTGGGTTTCTCCATAAGTTTACATATGTTAAATTCTGCTGACCTTTGTTTAATCCAATACCAAATGCAGGACCACATCCTTGTAAGTTAGTATTATCTGCATCAAGAGTTCCATCACCTGTAGATACATTTCCCATAAACATAACATCAATATGAGTACAAGCTCCATTAGTATGAGCTATTTGGGTAATCATATAAACATCACCTGGAGCAACTCTAACATTAGTATGATTATAAAATCTTTTTTTAGCACCCATTAATAAAGGACTTGCCAGAGCAGTAGAATCAACACTGTCTCCTATTGCAAATGTTAATCCTTCAAATGGTATAATTAACCCTGCCGCATCACCATCATTGTGATTATTTAAAGCCATAGTAACTACGTTTTTATCCGCTTGAGCAGTAGCAGAAGGAGTAGCAGTTCCGTCATTATAGTCAAATAAAGCTTTATCTTCTAATGCCTCATATGCTCCTCCATCTTGAGGGCTTGGTAAATCCACATCTCCAAGATTCATTCCATCTCTTAAAACACTTTGGTATGCAGGATATTCATATTCATTTGATGCAGCAGCATTTGCATTATCTCCACCATATTTCATGTCTATAACCTGACTTTGATACCATCTTTTACCCATCTCATCTCTTGGAGGTAAATAAGGCACTATTAGTTTGTCATAATTAAATCCTGCTAATTCTTCATTAGGAGATGCTAATTCTTGATTTTCTACATACAAATCATTTAAATCTTTATCTAGCTGCTTTCTCTGTATTTTACCAACCCAATTTGGAGAAGAGCCTCTAAGATGTCCATATCCTACTCTAGCTTCTTTATTGTAAGGAACTATAGATGCTGAGCCGTTATGAGTAATACCTTCTCTTAATATTCTAGGGGAATTTGTAGAATCTTCAACATTATCTATATCTTCTATAGCGTGTAAAGAATTACTATTTGAATCAAAAGCTAATAAATTACTTGTATCTCCATCATACATAATACCTATATCCGTAGCTTCTAATTGCAAGCCTTTACCCTCTTCTATTTCGAGGTCAAAAGGAGGATTTCCGTTTGTGTCCCATATTACATTACTAAGAGTTCCACTTACAGAAGTAAGAGCGCCATCATTAGAAGGTAAATTATAAAGCTCAATTCTATTTGTTCCAGAAGTACTCATATTAGTAATAGTGTATACTCCTGGCACTACTTTAAATTCTGTTGCACTATCTACATCTATCCATACATTTGTACCTATGTTCCATCCATCGTTCCAATTTGGAGAACTAAAGCTATCTACAGTTACTACTGTATAGTTTTTATAAGCTCCTACACCTAAGCTTTCAGGGTCATATATTCTTGAGTTTAATGCAACAGCTGTTATATTTTTTTTAGTTAAAGTAGATGGTTTTTGAAGGGTTTGGGGAAATATTAATTCTGTAACCCTAGGTCCATATTGATTAATATTTTCACCTATATTTAATTCTATACTTTGAGGAGTTAAGTTTACAGTATAATCGTCACTTCCTGCAGAAGCCTTACATAATTGGCTCATTAAATAAGTAGATGTATCATCATTAGATAAATATATTCCTGACAATGCATTCCATTTGGTTACAAACAAATCTCGTATCTGCTTTCTACTATCAATAGTGTCATCCCAAGAACTAATATACAAGTCTAAAGTATTAGAGGTAAAAGAAGTAGCATCTTTCCATTTAGGAGCAATTTCATTAGAATATACTACAGTATTGTCATCTGCATGGTCTGTGTAGAATTTGCTAGGACTATCATTAATTCCGCTTGAATTTGTTTTTACTTGAATATATATATTTCTAAGACCTTCTCCTGTCCTTAAAACCATAAGACTATTTGTTGGATAGCTATCTACACTTGCATTAGGCCAATATGTTTTTTGCCTATCAGTTGCTGTTGTATCTACAAAAAGACTTTTTACTGTGTATGTAATAACCATTTTGCAATTAGGCGCAAAATACCCATTAGTCATACTTATTTTACCACCTAGTGAAATAGATATTATTTCACTGCTAGAAAGAGTAAAAGTGCCATCTCCTGCACTTCCACTTCCATTGTTTGTAACTACTATAGATACAGTACTATCAATTACCCATCCTCCATAAGGATTCCACCCCATATACGTATCTGGACTTCCGCCAGCAAATCCAGTAGTATCAGAAGTTTCTTTAGTCCAAGTACATGCCCTACTGCTTCTATATATTTCAGGTACAGTTACTTTAAATATATTTGCTTCAGGATTTGTAACCCCATCTTCTGATAATATTTTATCTTTAGAAACACCTCCTATAGTACCCCCTTCAGTTTCAGGGTCTATATTTTGAGAAAAAGCCGCTGCTTCATCAGGAATATCTAAGGAAGAAGCACTACTTATTAAACCTTCTTTAAATATCTTTAGCTCTTTTATTTGCTTAGGCATCCTTTTCCTTATTTTCTAATCTAGATAATCTACCACTTAATGTGCGAATTTCATTCTGAATTTTTCTTAATTCCCATTTATTATCATTCATACCTAATTGTTCTTTAATTAGTTTCTTTACTTGATTCATTAATATCTTGTTTACCATAATGTTTGTGCTCTATTTTACAATGTTCTGGACATGGATTTTTAGATTCATAATTGTCTATAAAATAACCTAGCCAAAAAGCTATCACTAATATTACCACGTCCCCATTTAATTAATATCCTTTTTTAGTCTTTTTCTTAACAACTTTCTTACCTGTCTTTTTAGCATATGCTTTAGCTTTAGCCTTGCCTTTTTTTGTATAACTAAACTTCTTTTTTCCAACTTTTGGCATTTTATTTTTCCTTTTCTTTCCATTTAGATAAATCTAACATAGGAAGAGGTTTTTCGATAATCTGGTCTTTTAGTTTATCGTTTTGTATTTGTATTTTAGTACCACCTTTAACATATGGTTGGCCATTAGCCATTCCGATATCATATGCAAAAAAGGTTGTTTTCCACATACCAACCCTAACTACTCTTGCAGGTCTTCCGTTTAGAATTACAACATCGTCTGTGTTTAGGTCTTTCCCCCAAAACACTTTGATACTTTCTACCATCGACTCCATAGTCGACTTCAGGAGTAGCAGTGCTACACCAGAAAGAATAAAGTACATTAAGTACCCTAGAATCCCCTCTGCCTGCTGTTGTATTTCTGCTTCGTTCATTACCTATTCCCATCTATTAGCTCTCCCCATAATGAGGTTTTACCATTTATAATTTGCACGATATGCACAGTAAACAACCCTCCTTTGAAAAAATCTATTACAGCAAATGCATGTGCCCATGATATTGCTCTGCCTTTTAGCCATTTGTTTTTTTCATGACTCATGTCTTTTAGGCAACCTAGACTCCAAGCTGACTTAGGTCCGTCAATATGTGTTACAGAAGCTTGCTGTAAACTATGATGGTGACCATACATTACATTTCCACCTAAAGCTAAATGTGCTTTAGCATGGTGTAGTCCTGATTTATGGTGTCCGTGATAAAAATGCAGTTTACCGACCTTTAACCATTCCTCTGGGGGTAACCCCGCTGGATAGTATTTATAGCCTCTATCGTCCAATTTTACGGCTTTTGGGAATATATACTGTGGAAGATAAGGGTGTTCATCAACAAACATATCAAGCCACTCATCATGATTCCCTGCTATCATATACTTTTCTTCACAACCTGCTTTATCTAAAGCTTCATCTATATCGTCAAGAAGTTCATTGACAGCTTTTACATCTTTATCTATTTCTGGTATTATATACTCTAATGGCGGTTTTTTCTTTCTTTTCCATTGCCAATGAGATACACTACCCCATTCACCTAAATCACCTAAATCTATATAGATATCAGGCTTTACTAACTCTATTGCTTGAGTGACTACATTTATCGCAGCCTTATCATGCAAAGGAGCGTGCTTATCTGGAGTGACAAATGCACGCTTTACAACACCTTTATTACTCATATATACCTCTAACTAAACTCATCAGGAGATAAATAGCCCCAATCTTCTGGCACTGTATAAGAATCTTTTACCTCTTCGAGCAATCTGTTTGTTTTAGCTTTATCGAATCTTAGATATCTTTCAGAACATTTCATGCATTGCCATACTAAGACTCCTTTATAAGCTCCTAATATTTCCAAACCCATCATCTGTTTGCTTTGACAGCAAGGACATTCGTCTGGTTTTTCTTTGAAAGGCTTAGTTCCTAGTATTCCTATTTTAGTAACACTATCCTTTCCATCTTCACAAATTAAATCATTAAAGATTGTAATAAGGGGAGACGTGGCTTTCACCTCACAATTCTCCCCTTCGTAACCAATAAATCTTATATCTTGCTTTTTACTGTTGCCCATATCTTATCATCTAACTTGTTTTTAGTTGAAGCTACTAAATGGTCGCCTAAAGCTACAAACATTTGTTTTTTCATAGCTGGAGTAAAAACCATTTTTAATAACTTTGATAATAGTACTTTCATGTATTCTCCTATTTACTTGTTAAATAGCCATCCAATAAGAGCACTAAATACTCCCATTACAATGCTACCCATTCCAAAAATTCTAGATATAGCTTTTTCGTTTTTCCTAACTCTTCCATTCTGTTCTTTTAGCATATCCTTAACTTCAATAATATCATCTCTCATAGTTTTGCTGTAAGCATTTAATTCTGATAGAGACTTAATTACCTCCTCTCTGTGCTGGTTAATAGTTTTTTTAGAAGCCATGCGGTTTTATATGCCCTGTTCTTGAATAGTTACTTCTTTTCCAAGCTTTAGCTGCTTTAGAAAAAGATATCCATTCAGCTTCAAATAATTGATAGCCTTCCATGTTCATATTTCTAGGGTCTTTGTATCCATCAGCTATTACTTTAGATACGATACCTTGTATAAATCTATCTGGTATATTAGCGAACCCTGTATTAGAAGAATCAGATAAATCTGCATCTACAGATTCAGAGTATACTATAATAGGCTTAACTTCTGAAATAGGTTGATAATCTATTGTAAGGCCTTCTTTAGTTTGAGCCTTTGCAACCTTTTCAACTATCCCTATTCTATCGCCTTTACCACTATCTATAAACCAATATCTTTGTTTAGTAGCCATTATACACCTTCCGTACTTGTTTCTGGGTCATCTATTGCAGGTTTGCTAATAATTCTTGGTATCTTAACTCCATTCAACCAAACGCTTTCAATTTTTAATATAGTTGAAGCTAAATCATAGTATGTAGTATTTGCTACTGTGTTAAAAGCAGTTTCCTGTTTTTCATATATACCCGTATAATCACAAAATAAATCTTTAGCCCTATTTAGCTTTTCAAGTATTTCAGTTTCTCCTAAATGAGGATGATGAACTTTTATAGTTTCAACCATTTTTTCTTTAGTCCATGCCATTATGAGCCTCCTCCTTGAACATATCTTTGAATTTCTTGTTGATAAGATGTCGACAATGAGGATGCTTGAGCTGTTAGCATTTGCTGCATTTCAGCATCTTCGTCTGATTGTACTGAATTGCTAATATAGCTTTGTATAATATTCATAGCAGCTCTAAAAATAACAGCTTGTTCTAGCTCTGCTGGAAACCCTGCTATAGAAGTATCGTCATACCCAGAAGTGTAAAGAGCATCATTATTTGTTATGCCGTTAGTAAGTCCCCCACTAAAAACTATAGTATCTGTAGCTGTTACAGATGTGCACGTTCCAAAAAAAGTTCCATCTGATTTGTATACTTTTTTATCCTTAAATAAAGCTTGTCTAGCTCCACTTGTAGTAGTTAATGTTACAGAAGAACCACTTGACCCTTCGGTTTCAGCAGCTTTAATTCCAGTATCTACTCCTTTTTCAACATCCCATACTTGAGATGGATGTGTAAAGTAATATACATAAGCTTTATCACTAACTGTAGGTGTAGGAAATACATTCAAAATACCATCATTAATATTACTAGAAGCAACATACCAAACAGGAGTTAATTTAGTTGCTTTAAACATACTGTTGCTATTAGTATATTTAGTCTTAGCATCTATATAATTAACTTCCATGCAATCTCTGTCAAGACTTCCATCTTCTCTGTAAACTGATAATATTTTTATATTTGTAACATCAAAAGTTGAAGGACTGTCATCTAACTCGTATTCACCTCCTACAGATTGGTCTGCAGTAAAGCCTTGTTTATTTAAATACTTTAGAAATATATCTACAGGAGCTATGTCAGCTACTTCCATAATAGCAGCATTTATAAAATCAGATAAAGAAGCTACTTCAGCAGATACATTGTCTCCTATTATGTCTTTTATCTTATTTAATATTGTCGTTGCCACTATTTACCTTTTCTTTTCAAATTCTGTTTTCTTCTATTATCTAAAGGAACTCCATGAAATGGGTTTCCTATTGATGATGAATATACAACTTTTTTTTCTTTTTTTTCAGGCATTTTTTACTCCTCTGTTTCAGATGGTGTCCAAGTATCTTTTGCTAGTTCTGTTATTATCTCATCATAAGTATAAATAGAGTAAGAACTAAAGCAACTTGGCGTATCCCCATCAAATTTTAACATACAATTAGAATTATCTAAAGACTTTCTTACTGTATCTTTAGAACTTACTATAGCGCTAGATATCATATCATCTGTTAATTCAGATGTAGGTATTATAACGTATTTTCTTGATAAATAAGACATTATACTGATGAACTCACATGTGAATTTGCTACATTGTTATTGTCAATTATTTCATCTGCGGCTACATTTTCTGTGCTTAAATAATAGTTAGCTTGCGAGGTTTCCGTAATTTGTGCTATGTTTCCATAACTTTTATAAACTGCTGTAGCCAATGCTGTATCGTGTATTTTACCAAACCTATACCACCCTGAAAGGTTATCTTTATAAATTCCTTTACCATGATTATAAAGTTTATGATTATTATAAATAGTCCTTACATCTCTAGCTTCTAAAAATTTATTATACATAGCAATTGAGGCTATCTTAGAAGAACCTAAAACAGTAGTAGCAGTTCTTCCTAATTCAAAATAGCCAGTATTATCAAAATCTCCACCTATCGTTGAGCTTGTATTTAAAGACAAAAGTTCTGCATTTTTATATAACGCGATACTGCCAGGCTTTGCCGTAATAGTATACATAGCCCATTTACCATTCCAAGTATAATCTAGATGGTCTAAAACAGCACTTAATGCTGAGTATTTAGTACTTCCACTTACCTTAAGTTGAAAATTAAGTTGCTTAAAAGATGAAAGGTTTAAAGACCAATAATTAGAGGAATCTTGTCTTTTTTGAAATAAAGCGCATGCTGAAGCTCCAAAATTAGCCCAGATATTAATAGTTGCTGTATCGCCTACAAGAACATTAGCAGTTGTTCCTGCCGTTGCATACTCATCTGTTCCTGCTAAGTGTAAAGCAAGCCTATCATCTATGTCTAAATCAGAACGTAGTATAGAACTACTTTTAAACACTAATCTTGAATTACTCCAAGCCTAATAAAAAGTCCATCTGCATCATTTATATCTATAGCACCTCTTGCAATTCCCCAAATATACATATCCCTAGTTCCTTCTGCAGCCTGTATTACTACTCCGCAATTAGAAGCAAACCCAAAAGAGCTTGTACTAGTTGGAATCATTGTATTTATGGAAATTACACCTTGAACTCTTTGTATTGTTGCATCATCTGGACTTTCAGAGCTAAGAGCATCATTTATAGTGCCTATACTTCCTTCAGATGTAGAAATTACTATATCAAATCCTGCACTAAGGTCGTCATTAGATTTTGCAACTACAGATTGAATAATTCCGCTTCCACCTTTTACTCCAACAATATTAGGAACTTTTATTGGATTAAAAAATAAATCTCCAGCAGCATAGTTAGGTGTAGTATCGCAAGTTGGATTAACTCCTTCAGTGAGAACTACTTTCATCTGATTTAACTTTTTTTCAGATGAAAGAAATTCTCCTCCGCTAACCTTAGATTCTGATTGACCTGCCGTTGTTATTGTTAAATCACTCATTTAGTCTCCTTAAGGTCTTCTTGATGGTAATGATTTTCCAGGGTCAGGTTTTTTGTAACCTTTCTTAGCTGGTTCAACATTATATTTTCTTTTATAATGGTCAGCTATTAATGCATCAGGATGAGGCTTCATCCCTTTTTTAACTGGATTTTCTTTATTAAACATTACTTTAAAATCAGAAAAAGAGGGTGCTTTTGCCACTCTCATTGGCTCCTGATGTTTAATCTTTATTGATTTTGCTGGGCCTCTTGAAGAGCTAGTTTTTGCACCACTTTTATCTGCTCCTATAGATTTCCCCATTCCTGTATTTCTATTGCCTGGGCCATACACTGGTATGTTTCCAAACGGGTTTTTATTTGCCATTGTTTTTATCTCCTATTAATTTAATAAACATGTTCGTAACATAATAATTCGCCACAATCAGCATCGCTTGTTGATGGGTCATCTTGATATTCTACATAATCAAAATTACCTTCTATTATATCACCTTCTTCTAAATATAAAGTCTTTATCCAAGCTCCTTCTCCTGCAATTGCAGTCCATCCATTTCCTACTAATTTTTCATCTAAAGTTCCTATTTTTACTGTAATTCTAGTATTGTAATAAGCATCATTTCCTTCACTTCCTGCAGTACTTCCATGAGCTTTTTCATCTGCTAAAGTTTTAAAATAGGCAATAGGATGTTCTAAAGTAGCCTGTATATTAGCAGTGTAACCTGTAACAGATTTATCTACCCAAGCTTGAGTAGCTACTGCTTCATTTACAGTTTGCAAAAAATGCATTACTCCTGGTCTAAAACTATCAAATCTTTTCTTAAATGCCATTCTTTCTCCAATTAATGTGGAGGGACCGAAGCCCCTCCACGATTATTCATTACCACTTTACGATGGGTCAGCTCCAATTCCACCTTTTGTCAAGGTGTTTTGAACTGGAAGGTTGTACCATACATCGTACACAATATTAGCAGTAGAAGCACCACTGCCATCTTGTGTAAATCGAATGTACTCATAACCCATATGAGGAATAGTAACTGTAACAGGTGAAGGCACGCCATCAGCGCCAGTATCGTCATCTTCATCAAAAACAACGAAATCCTTAACAGCTTCTTCCGAAGTATGGGTAAGAGAAGCAAAGTTTAACCCGCCATTAGCGCTAGCGCTTGCAGCAGCAACTTGCTTATACGAACCTTCTATATCAATAGTTACTGTAACATCTTGAGTATGAGCTGAAGCTATTGTACACATTAGAGTTGCCCCTTTTGGTACTTTTAGCCAAGAGCCATTTACTTTAGTAGTCCCATCTAGAGCTACTGTTTCAGTATTATTGACATTTCTACCTTCTGTCGATTCAGTCCAAGCCATAACTCACTCCTTCCTTAAGAAAACTTAAGAACTGCGTGGGTTTCAGGAAGACTAATCTCTAATCCAGCCTCAGTGATGATTTGGTCTTGTCGACCATCAACACCTGGGTCTTGAATGTTAGTCTCAATGAAGGTATCACGACTAATACCATTGCCCGCTAGTGGTCTGTAAGCTACATTACTCATGTCTACTGCTACGCAATAGTCTTCGTAAATACCTCTTAATAGAGGCTCTGCTACGAAATGTAGATTACCAAAGATAGTGTTAACTTTAGTTACTGTATGCCCAAAAGCACCAGGAATTGAGCTAACATCTAATCGGTATTGCGATGAACCAACTGAATTGTTCATAAAAGAACCAGAACCTAATTTATTTAGGTAACTGATTACTTTTCTAGAAGCAAGAACCAGTTTGTTTCCAGAGTTTCCACTTTCAGGTGCAAAGAAATCTTCCATTGCATCTAAGAAAGCATCGTATCCAGAAGAACTATAAGACATACTGTAGATTTTACCATTTTTTTCAGTATATGGTAAAATTCCCCAAGTATTTCTAATTGGAGCGCCTGCACCAGCTGTCTCATTTGAATGAGAGCCAATACCATAAAGCATAGCATGCTCAATATCCATCTTATGTTCCATTAACTTTTCTTGCCAGATTCTTTGCCATTCATTAGCAATACCTCTGTAAGAAGTAGCCATTGCTGTGCCTGAGAAGATGTTCATTCCAGTTTTAAATATCTGGCAATATCCTTCTCTATCGAATAGAGAGTCTTCCCAACCAAGAGGGCTATCAGTTCCTTCAGCAAATGCTGAGCCAATTACTTGGCCTCTAGCTCCTGCTAAAATCCTAATTTTTGCAGTATTTACAGGGGCTACTGTTTGACCTGTAGATAGCAATGTTAATTCAGAAGGTGTAATATCAATTGTAGTATCACCACTTGGTAATAGTACTTCTGTTATTTTACCAGTTACTCTGTGAGTATTAGAGCCTCCAAAAGAACTACCATCAGCCGCATAATCACATTCTAATTGAACAATTTGTCCAACTAAAAGAAATGGGCAAGAACTAGTTCCATCAGAAACTTTTCCATAATTATCATAACCACACTGTACATCTGCATCGTTAAATGTTGCTTGCGATGTTGATAAGCCAGAAGTCGCCATTGCTGCCGAATCTATCTGAGTTTGTACTGTGAAATTACGTCTTTGCCACTGATGTCTTTGTTCCAAAAATTTGAAAACTGGGTCATCAGTAACTTTTTTTGCTACTTTATTTAGGTAAACAAAGAAAGGCGACTGCTGAGGAGCAAGCTCCGCAACTCTCTCTCCGAAGTTAAACTTACGTCTGGTATCGTTAATCGAAACGCTGCCATTCTGAGTATTACCATGACTGCTACTAAAAACAGTTGCTGCACTCATGTTTTATTCCTATCTACCCCCAAGGGTTGTTTTTATTATAGTTTCCTATAAGATTGTCCATAATTGAATCCTCTGCACTACCTTGGTCAACATTACCACTAGATGATTGAACACCCATTGGCTGAGGCACTTGCTGTGCTCTCTGAGTTTGTTGAAAAGCAGGGCTAGGTACACCAGTGTTCTGAGTGGGAGTAGTGTTCCCAGAACCTTGTTGCATCCTATATAATTGGACTAAATTATCCATTGATATGGATTTAGGGTCTGACATTTTTGCTACGAAGTCTTGAGTTTCCTCTGGCGACATATTATATTGTTTAGAAACATGTTGTTTCAACGATTCAACTTGTCGTTGTTGTTGAATTTGTGCTTCTCTACGTTTTTGTTCAGTAGCTCTGTTTTGCTCCATTTGCTCAACACGCTCTTGAACTAACATAGTATTATAATTTGTTTTTGCCACATTATACTCATCCATATCATCACGCCATGACTCTACTGAATCCAAGTAATGTGCACTAGCACTTGCAGGGTCAGAATACGCTTCTTCTCTGCTGAAACCTACAGGTTTCTGGGGTTTATCTGGCGGAGGTGGAAATTCCATTGCCTCCTGACTTGGCTCTTGCTGTTGTTGTTGCACTTGAGGTGCAGCACTAATAGCATTTAGCTGTCCTTTCATTTGATTTAACTCATCTCTTAATTGATTATTCTCATTAGCTTGTTTATCAGCTTGAGATTGCCAATATTCGTAACGAGTATCATCATTATTAGCAGGTTGCACAGTATTTTGCTGTGGCTGCTCTTGCGAAGCGGTCTCTTGCGTATCAGAGTTCTCCACGTTTTTTACCAAATCCCCGAAAGCGTCAGAGGGACTTAACGATGCGTCAGAGTTCTCTCCAGTAAATGCTTCCTCTGTATATAGAGGATTAGCTGTCTCTTGAGAAGTGTCTGCTCTTTCATTATTGTCTACCATTTACTTTTTACCTTTTCCTTTGGACTGCTTCTTTCCACTAGAAGGTGAGCCCTTGTCTCTTAGTCTGTCGGCCAACTGGCTTTTGACTGTGGATATTGTGTCATCTAATCGTTTTTCGAATATTGTTCCAGCTGCATCAGCTTTATTTTTGGTCTTATCTAAAGTAGCCTCAAATTTAGCCATTTCAGCTTTCTTGCGTAAATTAACTGATTCTCTATCTCTAGTTTGAAGGTCACCCTTCAAGTTTTTGATAGTTTCTTCTGCTTGTTGTAACTGACCTTTTAATTGGTCAATTATATCAATACGTTGCATTACGCCTTCAGCATCGAAAACGTCTGTTTTCTTTAGTACTTCCTGTCTGTCTATCAAACCGATTTGATAAGCTTCTTTATAGAACTCAAGTTCTGCATATCTGTTGGTTGGTAGAGTTGAGCCAGCAACTACTACTACGTCGTATTTACCAATACCTATGTTATTGATAATTTTTATTTCTCCAGATTTATCATCAACCATTCTTTTGTTCATCATATATTCACCTATTTGATTATTAGGTTGAACAACTCTGAAGATTTTTTGGGTCGTATATAACTGTTGCATTAAAGGTATAGCTAATTGCGCTACGCGCGTTAAACCAGCTTCAATATCAGCCATTTTAGACCTAATCTTTCTTTGCCCAAATTCATCTAAACTTACAGTACCTTTATATGTTTGCGGTGCTGCTTGGGCATTTCCCATCATCATTTCGTATAATCCTAACTGATGGTCTATATCGTTTTTTGCTGTCATCTCATTTGAATACAACTCATTCGGTAGTGGGAGAGGCTGAACGGGCATTGGAGCTCCATCTGTAGGGTCGTATTGTATAGCGACTCCAGGTTGAGCCCACTTCTCTTCAAATTCAGCCATGTCTACACTACCTTCGGGTACAAGTATTTTTACATTTGTACTAGTTGTTGCATGAGCGATTATCAAAGAACGAGTTTTATTAATATATTCTTGCAATCCTTTAACCAATCTAACATCAGATACTGGATAAGGTGTTCTAGTGTGAACGTTTATAAATGGAACTACTGGGTAGTTCTCTATAGGTAAAATTCTTTCATATAATAGAGTTTCTCCTATAATAACACATTGTTTAATTCTTGGAACTTGAACTTTAACAACGTCAATTTGTCCATTTCTTATTAAATCCATAAAAGTAACTTGCTCTATTTTAACAGGCTCTGGCTCTTGAGGCAAAGGTGTAACAGCAGAATCAATACCATCTTGCTTCATTTGCATTTCTTGCTGTATTGCTTGTTGCATCTTTTGCATCTCAATTTGAGTTACTAACTGCTGTGCAGTATTTTCGTCTGTTATAATTTGACCTTCGATAATCCAAGCAGGTTTTTGTATATACTCTTGGTATTTATCGTTGTTTAAAAGGTCTTCGTTACCTGAAAACTTTTCAAAAGTTCTATATTCGTTGTCAAAAAACTTATGATATCTTTCATAGCCTCTTATATACTCTTGAGGGTCTATTTGCCCAACATCTTCTTTAAATTGAACATTTCCATCATAAAAACTATTTGTTTCTGGAGCATTATAATCATTTTCTCCAGAAGCATTGTCAATCTTTCTATCATACATAGGCCATAGTTTTTTAGCCTGTTCTTTGGTAAATAGCCTAGAAACAATTACATTTTCGGCATCATCAAAGAATCTGCTTTGAGAAGCAGGGTCTACATAAACATCTAACGGGTCTAAGTCGTGTATACATACTTCACCTTTACCCATATCCATCATCGGGTCTTGATATACATGCATATATCCAACACCCATAGTATAATAATCATCAACAACATTACGAACTACAGTTCGTCCGTCTGATATATCATACATATATGCTAATAAATTGCTCATAACATTAGCAACTTTAATATCAGACTCTTCTCTTGGAGCTACTCTAAAAGAAGGCCTATTAGCAGTAAGCATTGCTTTTGCTGTTTCTACTGCTGGATGAATCCTATTTACTACAATAGGAGCTTGACCTCTAGCTTGAAGTGTATCTTCTTGCTCTTTAGTCCATTGCTTTCCTAACCTAAACTCTTTATCTTGCTTTGCTTTTTCAGCCCAAGTATCTCTCTTCTTAGAATAGTCTTTATAAAGAGTTAAAGTCTCGCTTACAATCTTTTTTGAAGACTGTTTTTTACTTCCATAATCTGCCATTAAGTTGTCCTTTTCATCAAAGTAATATACATTACATCGTTAACCAATCAAATACTTTTTTTACTTTATTTATTTTTGTGTTCTCTGGGTCGTACTCTTTTAGCCTACATGGACGGTGTCCATCGAGTGCTGTCCAAGTTGCATCCATCACATCATCATGCTTTCCTTTAGGGTAAGATAAGAACTCTTTTTGAGCTGCAATATCTTCGGGTCTAAAAAACATTTGCTTTCTTGCAAAAAACGGAACTAAAGAAAGAAGTCGTTCACTTTTTCTAGTTCTAGGCTTAACTCCTCTTTCTAGTCCTGGTATATAAATACCTTCTTTTTGCATTATATCTCTAACAGAAGCTCTTAAAGCTTCCTGATATCCTGTTGTTTCTATTTTCATTCGCCTAGGTTTAAACTTTTTATACGTATCTACTAATAACTGCGGTTGTTCTGCAGGTGAGATTCTGTTTCTATAAATATCGATAAAATACTTATTGTTATCATTATCAATACCAATTGTACAAATAACAAAATAATCAGCGGTAGCAGACAAAGAACTAGCAGGGTCGACCCCACAGTAGACATCAACTGGTATAATTTTCTTTTCATCACCAACCTCCCTTGTTAGGCAATTTTGCCCGTTAATTCTTTCATAGTCATAATGATGCATCTGAACCCATTCTGGTTTAAACGGAGCTGAATCTGGAGATTGAGCTATGTTCATGTATTCTTGGTAAAATCCATTTATATTACCTACGGACTCAAACTCAGACTTTATCTGTAAAATCCTACTTTTAGGAAACCTTTCTGGCCATATACTTTTTTCATCTTCATCCCATATTGAATACCATAACACTTTCCAAGAAGGAGAGCTTTTAGCCCAATATAAAAAACAATCTTCTGAAATAACAGTTCCTATCATACATATTTTACCATCATCTGATAATGAGGGTATAACAGCTTCTGTCATCCATTTTCTATTTTTAGCTCTAGCCTCTTGAGTATAAGCATTTAACTCTGACTCAAAGTCATCTACTATAATTAAGTTAGGACGAGTATCACCTTCGATAAATCCCCTAACCCTTTGTCCTGTACCTACAGCTATAATCCTAGTTCCATTAGCGAGGATAACATCGGTGTGAGTCCAGCGTGTTGCTGTAGTTGGCCCCATATCACCAAAAGTCTTTGAAAATTTATCACTATGTTGTAAATGATACTTTATCCTCGATAAGAAATTAATTGACTGTGCTTGTGACTCAGATATAATAACTATAAATAAATCTTCATCACTTCTTTTAAAAGCTGCTTTCCACAATGGGTATATGAGAGTAGTGACAGTGCTCTTAGCCGTTCCCCTAGGGGCAGCTATCATCACTCTCTTGGTTGCGTCGTCAGCTAAGGAAGAATACACCTCATGGTGGAACGGGGGTGTTTGTTTTTGGAGGGCGGTAGGGAAGCAGTGCCTTCCGAATAGCGCCATATTATTACGTAACTTCTGAAGAGCTTGTAACTCTTCGTACCGAGCTTCGTAATCCATTACTCTTCTTCTTTAGATACAGTTGTTCTTTGAGCCATTAACTTTTGTTCTTCTTCTCTAAGCTCATCTATAAGCTTAGTAGTAGATGTGGCCTCAAGTCTATCTGTAGTTTTTACAAGATGCTTATCTTTCATACCGTGCATATCTTGTAAGTTTTCAACAACTCTCAAAAGATTAGTTATATCTTTTTTATCTTTTGCCATTGCAATTCCTTGTTGTAGCAAATCGAGTGTATAATCTTCAGTTAGACCATGGTCACTTAGAAGTTTTTGTAGTTCTTCTCTTACCATATCTTTAAACACCTCCGTGCGCATATAGCGCTTGATTCTTCTTTCTTCCCCTGGATTTACTTCACCACAGACTTTATCTATAGTTTTACCAGTATTCATGGTCTGAGCGTAGACCATTGCTAAATTTTTCATTTTTTCTTGCTTCGCTTTAACCTCAATCGGTCGCTTTCCAGATAATGTCGTATTAGATTTGCGTCCTTTAACATTGAGCTCTTTCCCCTTATATTTAGGATTAAAAAAGTGATAACCCCACGCAAACCTAAGATAGATATTATCCACTTCATTCTTTGAAGTGTAACTTTTCTTTTTAATAATTTTCGATACAAAACCATCATCAGATAGGGCCCACTCGCCTTCTTTAGCAGTTTTCCAATGAGAGTATGGAATATTTTGTTTATCCGCCTCATCCTTTGTATATATCGTGTAGGTCTTTTCTCCTACATCCTTATGCTTTATTGTTATTTCATACATTATTTATCTATATTGATAATAAGTACACTTATTCCCGCTATTATAAAAAACGCTAATACTGTTGGTACAAACCAATCCATTATGGAGTTTTATTCCCTATATTTTTTAGAGTTTGATAACTGTAGTTTCCTCTGTTTTCCATAGGATTTGCCCAATTATTTTGATAATACCTGTCTCCTCCAATAGTATCCCACCAATCGCTTGTTTCAGGCTGACCAGGATTTACATATTTTAAATTTTCAGCAGCATCTGCATAATTTCCTAATTTAATGTCAGATATAAATTGAGGAAATTGAGTAGTTAATCCGCTTGTACCCATATTAAAAGCAAGGTCTGTTAAGACATTTTGAGCATCCTTATCTATATTAGCCCAATCGCTACCAAAATAATTTTCTATTTCTTTGCTTTTTGCTGTATAATCTTTTACAAATTGGTCATTCCAATCTTGCTCAGTATATTGACTATAATCTACTCCAGGTATTAATTTATGACCGTATCCACCAGTCATGTTTCCTGAGCCGTCATCATAAGGAACATCACTGTAATTTTCGTATTTCTTTATTCTTTCCATATTAGCTTGATGAGGGTTTACTTTTGGAGGAGTTCCTCCTGAAATTTGTCCATCTACTACTTGTTGAAAATTACCTGCATTCATAGCTTGTACAAATGGGTCATTATCAGTAGAAGGTACATTTTTATCTACAAACTCATTTTGTTGTTTAAACGCAGATTGTTGTTTACTAGCCATCTCATCATACGCTTTCATAATATCATCCATTAATAACCTCCATTATAATCACTTAGATTGGGTAAATTGTTAGAAAATGAGTTTCCAGAGAGATTATTAGTTAAATTAGGAGTAAAGCCTGAATCTACAGGTCCTCCTTTATTTTGCATATAATGATTCCTTCCACGCATTCTTTGTATTAAAACCCCTAAAAGACCTGGAAGTTCTTCAGTAGGTTCGTTGTTAAAATTCATAATTTAGTCCGATTTTAGCCCCACCATGCTTATCTGGCCCAATATAGGCACTACCTTTAGGAAAGTTGTACTTTATTTTACCACCAGGACCATCAAACATAAATTTACTATTCGGCTCTGTTGTTTGTATATAATGCCCTAATAACCCTGATAATCCAAAATTTTCATAAGATTCCTTATAATCTTTAACTTTATCATAACCTTTCTTTACTCTCGACATTAAACTGTCTGGCAGAGCATTTAATCTATCAGGCATCCCCATTATATTCTTATTCATCTGCATTCTAAGGGAAGGTGCATTTTTTATTTCAGTGCCATTAAAAACTGTATTCAACTTACGCATTCTGTCTAGCCTTCTTCTTTTTATTCTTTAAATTACGCTTATACGACCTTAATTGGTCGTTTATACGCTTCTTTAACTGTTTCCTATGTTTTGCTTTCCTATTTGGCATTTAGTTGATAATATACGCAATTATATTGCAATTCCAAAAAAAATAATTTAAAAAAATTTTCTACTTAGACTAATCTATAGATGTTTATCTTAATAATTCTGTAATTACTTAGGTTGAAACTTAGTCTAAGTGCCTAGTCTAGGTACCTAGTCTAAGTAGTCTAATATAGTCTATATATATACACTAAGTATATAAAAATACACAAATAAATGACATATGCAAGAACTTTATGAATAAATAGATAAATAGGGGGCATTTTGAAAAATTGTAACGAGAATGGGTGTGTGAGAAATACCCACTGTGCGTCCCGCCCGATTCTACCGCCTATGGGGGTCAATCTCGTTGAGATTGACTTATATGAGGCGATAGCCTCAGGTTGCGCTCCCGCACGACTGAGCACCCACTCACACTTTGCAAGCAAAGTTTGCATTCATTAAATACTCAATGAATTTACAATAACAATAACCGAGACAAGTCTCAGGAGATATTATTATGGATAAATTAATTTCTTATGTTAAAAAATGCATTATCAACAATTACCTTGTGCCAAACCAATTTGTTGGTCGAGATAGAGGATGTTCCATCCTCAACATCGACACTGCCAAATTCGATTTGAACAAGGCATTGTCGCTTATACCGCAAGATAAACGCGATAACGGCGTTACCGTTTTACTCTTTGAAGCAGGCTTCAATGAGAAAACTCGTAAGCCTTATAACGCGAGTATCTTTGTCGGCACACCGAATGCTAAAGACGATTCGCACATAGCTGACGCTATGGGCAATGTCTAAGCATTAGGCTTAGCGACACTAGCTCCGCACACTACGTGTGGGGCTAGGCTCTACTCTTTTTATTTTAAATTGGTAATGGTAATAGCGCGTGTAAGCCCTTTATTTCGCGCGTATCATACACGTATAACTAAATGTATTAGTATTAAAAAGGTAGTCAAAATAGGATAGTATCAGTATAGAATGAATCTGACTATGTAAGACCTACATAGAACAAATGCAGACTACCATAGTCGACTAGTAGTGTAAAGTTTTCCTATTTATTTGCACTATTAAAAGAATTCAATAGATAAACATTAACGATAAGGATAAAGGTAATAACATGAATAAGCCAAAAGTAAATAAGTATTTAAATGGATTAGTAGTAACAGTATCTTCTCGCACTAAACCAAAGCAGGTAAGAGAAGTATTTACAGTTAATAGTTTCAAGGAAGCTGTTAACTTAGCTATAGCTAGAGCCTAATGTTTAGGCAACAAGCATTTACACCTGCTTGGAGAAGGCAACAATGGGTTCGTTGGGCTAGCAAACGCTGGCCTAATGAGCCTGTTGCTAAATTCAAGAAGATGAGTGTAAAACAGCTGATAGCTATATATCATAGTTTATAATATTCTAATTGGTAAATAACTTTAAAACAGATAAGGAGATAGATATGTTAAATTTTAAAGCGTTAAAAGACAATGGTATTGCTATGTCTTACACAACAATGGTGCAATTGTTTAAAGGAATGATGAAAGACAGAGACACTATGAGTGTAAAAAAATGGATGTCTAGGTATTCAGGATATCTAGTGGATGTAGCTACGTCTATAATGAAAACAAATGGAATGGACTTCGATGAAGAAGAAGCTATGAAATTTGCGTCTATTATAGCTCATTCTGTTTATACTAAAGAATATGATAAAATGGTAGAAAATGACGTTAATACGTCTGACATCTATGATTTTATGAAAGCTTCTGAAGGTAAAGAGATAGCTAAATCATAGTATTATAGGGGCTGAATGGTTTTCGACTATTCTAAGACTCGAAAGAGTATTATAGTAGGACGTGGGTTCGATTCCCACCAGCTCCACTATTAAAAAGCGAGGTAAATATGACAACAATGATAGGTTTATTGGCATTATTTATAATAATATGGTTAATATTAAAACCATTTCTTCTATTAGTAATAGAAAAGGAAAATGAACGATATGAAAAAAGAAAAAGAAAGTAAGTGGGTAGATGTTACAGATGAAGAGATATGGTATTGGAAACCTGGATTTACATCTTTATTAACAACTGAACAAGTGCGTAATAGATTGTTTAGAAGAGTAATAAGACAGAAAAAATGGAAATTAATAAAAATAAAAGAGGAGGATAGTCCTTGAAGAATAAAGATGACCAGATAATAAGAAAACAAGTATCTATTACTAATGGAGAACTTGAAGTATTAAAAGAATGGACACCATTATCAGATGCTATGCATGGAGATGCTTTAGTAAATGGTGTTGTAAGGCAAATTATAGGAGACCAAAAAGATGATAAAACTGACAAGTAGGCAAAAAGAGTTATTTCATATGGATAAACATACTCTAGTAGATATGATTACATTATTAGAGCATAAGCTTAAAAAAGCGTCAGAAGAAATAAAATTCACTAAAAATGAAATATTACTAGAAGGTGAAGCACACATCAAAGCACAACAAGAAATGGACTCTATAGAGGATAATACAAGAAAACTCAAAAGAGCTATGAATGATATAGAAAAATGCTTAGATGGTGCCTGGGAAGGTAATATTACAGCTGATAATTTCGTTGAAACAGTAACTCAAATATTTACAGGAGACTATTATGACAAAATTAGAGAAAAGTCAACATCAAATGACTGATGAAGAATATTCCTCTTATTTAGAGTATATGACAAGCCCAGATGGTATGGCAGCTTGTATATATTCTGAATTAGGTAAAGATTGCATTGATAAAGATTGTTATGCATGCGCCACTCAAAGATATGCATGTGAACATGATAATTGGGAAGAATACCAATGTGGAAACGACGATTACCCAGAGTGGTGGGAGGAAGTATGAAAAAAATAATGGTAAAATACCATATTGAAATACCAGAAGACATGTTTGAAAAAGTATGTAAGCTTGGGCAATGTGGTAAAAGAGAGTTAGAACAAAACATAAAGAAAATGGCAGAAGTAACTGGTAGACATAGAGTTTACGAGTTTACAAATGATATGTATTTACTAAACAAAAAGGAGGATTCATGAAGAATCTAAACTTATCATACGTCTTATTTGGCGTATTCTTATTAACAGTAGTGTCAGTACTATTTTTCGGTAGAGAAGATAGTAAGCAAACTAATATAGAAGTCTTATCATTTCCTAATCCTGAAGAAGTAAAGGAAGAGGTAAAGGCTAAAGTAGAAGAAGCTAAAGAAGCGATTACTACTACAATAGAAACTAAAGTAGAGGAAATAGAAACTAGATTACAAGAAGTATTACCTAGTTTAGATATACCTGCTTTAAAAGAAGAGAAAGTTGAAGAAGCTCCTGTAGAACCAGTAGAAGTTCCAGTTGAAGCTCCAACAGAAACACCAACAGACTCAATTAAGGTAGAGACTGATGGTCAGTAAGAAAAAAGCTCTTAAGAAAACGACTTCTAGAAGAGCTAAAAAACCAAGAAAAATAATAGGATTAAACTATTTTATGGTAAAACAATGCTTTTTAGCATTTTGCATATTATCAGTAATACTTTGGTTCTATTTAAACCTGTTCATTTAAACAAAGGAGACCATAGCTATGGCAAATTCAAACCCTGAGATTAATCTCTCATCTTATAAGAATGGTAATATTCTAACAAAATCTTCAGATTACGGAACACTTGGCGATGTATTAACAGCCGAAGGTATCGCAATGACTGAAGCATCTATTGACATCTATGATGTTAATGGACAAGACAAACCTGCTAGACCTGGAACAGTATTAGCTCAAGGCGATACTGTACAGATAGTTAGGAAGTCTAATAAATCTGGTATTGTAGCATAACACACTAACTGAGTCCAAGCCAAAGCTACTTAGTAGCAGAGCTAGCACCAACAGTGTACGTTAAGTGAGCAATTGAAGAAGAGAGCCAATACCCAAGGAGGTATTAAGTCCTATGTAATTCAACAGTAAAGTGTTTACACTTACTCGTATTAGGCAAACCTGACAGAGTGAGGCTCTCTTTTTCATAACGATAAGGAAAAGAAAATGGAATATACATTCGATAACATAGGCGACATAGTTGAATCTGGTAGTATAAAAGGCTATAGTTGCGTAGTAGAAGAAAATCCATTACCTGTCCTTCAAGACGTATTCGATGATATGAAAAAAGAATATATCAGAGCTAGAAATATTAAAACTGAAATATGTATCGAAGATTACGGTGAAGAAGAAGGTATGGAAATAATGAATAGTAGATATCCAAAGCCTGTAAACATTGATGAATTAGCAAATCAGGCTAAAATAATAGCAAATAAATATGAAATATATGGAACAACTCTAGTGGGTAGAAACCCAGGTTTTATCGTAAAGATGCCAAATGTAAGAGTGCGTGTTCGAACATATTGTAATTTAGGTGATTATTATTGTTGGATACAAAAGTATGGTATAGATAAGTTTGTTCTTAAAGTTTATCAAGCGATGCCTAATGAAGAAGGTTATATGATATTTGGTGGGTCAACTTATCCCCACCCTCATATAGCAGGACCAAATCCTTGTTTAGGTAGTTTTGATGGTGTTATTAAGAACGCTGCAGGTCACTTTAATATGGTAGGTGTGTTAAGTAATATTAAGACATATCTAAATTCATATTATGGTAGAAGTGTATATCTAAGACATAGTGAGTTTAGACCAGTCAAGATACGCTCATTACCTATAGAGTTATTAAAGAAATATCCTGCAAATAAGCTTAATTGGAGTGATTTTTATCATCAAGCCTTTAAAGATGACCCATTATTACAGCCAGAACCATCAAGTGATGACTATAAAAAGCTAAATGATAGTTATAATAAAGAATATGAGGATAATAGAGAGCTAATAGAGCTAAAACCTCATGAATGTAGCTTTTATAATAATACGTTTGGTTGGAATAGTGGATTCATGGCTTATCATACTGAGATAGTTCATAAAGTTAGATTAATAGCACATAAGTTTTGTGTAGATTATTTTCAAGCTTTTGCACTATTTATGACTCATGGAAGAAGCATGAATGGCAATCCTATAAACTTTAGCAAAAAGAACTATGACTATAAAGTAGCTTGGGAAGACATACGAGCTATATGTATAGATGGTGGTTATTCAGGCTATCGTATAGGTTATGGCAGAGGAACTACATTAACACCTGATGCAAATATGAAAGAATCAGGAAACTTAGAGATTAAAGCGTATGATATATACAAACTTCTTTACCCAGGTGAAGATGAAGCAATGTATAGATTCAGAGATATGCGATGTAATGACTTTTGGAAATATATTGATAAATTTAAAAGTATAGAAGAATTTCTTATACCTCAAGACAATTATGATGAGAGGGAAGAAGAAGCTGTGCTTAAAATTGACGAATTATATCCAGATGTAATGGCATATAAAGACGCTTTTAGTAGAAAAATATTAATCGCATTAGATAAACAAAAGAGGAGAATCCAAAATGGACTTAAACATACCACACCAACTCCAGAATCAAATCAACTATCTTTTGAAACGCTTTCCTAAGACTGAATGGTCAGGTCCAGCGTGGTATAAGTTAGAAGAAGATACATGGAATTTAGTATATTTTAAACCTATAGATTTAGGTAGTCATAGTGCTACAGAATTTGAAGGTAAAGATTTACTAAAAGTAATGAAAGAGGTACAATCTAAAGTGCCAATAGCAGGCTGTCATCAAGGAATAATACATTCACATCACAATATGGGAGCATTCCATAGTGGAACAGATGATACAGAGCTAAAGGATGGCGCTAATCGTGTAGGTTATCCCTCATTAGTAGTAGCACATACAGGAGCATCACATGCCTTTAAATGGTCATATGAAGACCAATTTGGTGAAGTGCATTTAGTAGATGGTCAGGTAACTGTAGAAACACCAGAGTTTGAGCCATTAGAAGAATGGGTTAAAGAGGCTGATAAAATAGAAGAAGACGCTAAAAAGAAACCTAAAGTTGTACATAGCGTTGGATATTACAATGGAAATCAAGGCAGTCTTTGGAAAGGTACAACAGATGGTGCGAGAGTAAATGGCTGGGGAGGATTATGGCATGACCCTGGTGAAATTGAATACAATACTGAGTATGAAAAGATGGAAAATGCTCAAAAGCTATTCAATGATGGTAAGATGACTAAGAAAAAGTATAATAAAGTTAAAAAGAAATGGGAAGCA
>VTLG01002231.1_pt1 | contig 49227 bp, 45 predicted proteins | sample 4694571 | NCBI WGS metagenome assembly VTLG01 (sample SAMN12604809, study PRJNA352737) | marine metagenome | biome: ENVO:00000447; feature: ENVO:00000209|ENVO:00000569|ENVO:01000036; material: ENVO:00002151; isolation source: viral sequences binned using virsorter ... | reverse complement strand
TTTCTGGAGACTTAAACGCTACTGGTGATGTTGGTGGTGCTACTGCTACTATCACTGGAAACTCCACCATCGGTGGAACTTTAGCTGTGTCCAGTTCTTTAAGTGCTGACTCTGCTGCTATATCCAATGCTATCACTGCTGCTTCTGCAACTTTATCAGGTAATTTAGCTGCTGTAGATGCTAACCTTTCTGGTGACTTAAACGCTACTGGAGATGTTGGTGGTGCTACTGCTACTATCACTGGAAATGCTACTGTTGGTGGTACTCTAGATGCTACTGGTGCTTTCACTGCTGCTTCCGCTACTTTGAGTGGAGCAATGAGTTCTGCAAGCATCTCTACTTCCGCTAATGCTGCTATTGGTGGAGACTTAACCGTTACTGGAGACTTAATAGTCAACGGTGACAGTGTTCAAGTTAACGTTTCAACTCTACAAGTTGAAGATCCAATGATTAAATTGGGTCAGTCAAACAGTGCTGACAGTTTAGACTTAGGTTTCTACGGTCTTTACAATGACGGTTCTGACAAGTATGCTGGTCTTTTTAGAGATCAGAATGATTCTGGAAAGTTTAAGTTGTTCGACGGTATTACTTCCGAGCCAACTACAACTGTTGCAGACGTATCCTCCAACAAGGCAACTTTGGTTGCTGACATTGAAGGGGATATCTCTTACGAAAATGCTGTAACATTCCAAATTTCTGGTGATGCTGCTGGTTCTGCTTCCTTCTCTGGAGACAACTCACCTAACATCGCTATCACTATTCAAGAAGACGCTGTTGAACTATCCATGATAGACTTCTTCAAAGATGAAGATGATATGTCATCTGATTCAGCAGTTCATGTTGCTTCTCAGCAGTCCATCAAGAAGTATGTTGACGATCAAGTTGCTTCCAATGGACAGTCTGGACTAGAATCAAAAGACATGTTGATGGCTTACAATGATGGTAGTGGAATGAAGTATGTTAAAGTTAAGGAAATTATTGAGTATATCGAAGTTTCCACTGCTGGTGAAGCTGAAGTTGCTATCGAAGTTGAAGCTTCATTCGACGAATTGTCCATGGTTTTCTTGAACGGTCAGAAATTAAGATTTTCTGATGATGCTGGAACTTCTAACGATTACTATTTCGAGAATGATGCTTCTGGAGATTTCAAGAAATTGTCTTGCGACATGTTTGAAACCGAAGACGAGATTGAAGTAAGATACTTCATCTTATCCTAATTTTATTTTTTAAGATATTAATCTTATAAATATCTGGGAGTGGGGTTTCCTCACTCCCTTTTTTAATTTACATTATACAATAGGAGTATAAAATGAAAGAACCACTTTTTTTAGTTGAAATGACGCAAGCTCAAATAGAGGGTCTTATTTCTGCACTTGATAGTGTAGTCAAAACAAACGGTCTAGGGGTTGCTGAAAAATGTGCACAGATTTATAACACTTTACTTTCTGCTCAACCAAAAGTTGAACCAGTTATTGAACCAGAAGTTGAAGAGGTTTCCTTAGAAGAAGTTGAGGATGAATTGGAACAAATTATGGAAGTTCCTAAAAAAAGAAAAAGATCTACTAGAAAGAAAAAGTAAGTATATAAATACTTTTGATAATAACTAGGAGTTTCCAAAATGGCTATACCTGAGACATTACCACAACCACAAATAGTTAATGAGTTGAATACTATTGAACAATGGCGTCAAAAAACAAACTCCATTATGAATAGGTTAAATTCATTATACACCGAATCTAATAATTTATTGGTTGGTGGTTCAATATATGCTGACAATCTTAAAACACCAACAGTTACCAGTGATGAAATTTTAATGTGTGATAACCAAACAGGTAGAATATTAAATTCTGGTTTGACTGTTTCTGATATATCTGATTTACAAAATGGAAATTTTAATGATATAGATATAGATGCAGCATCATTAACCTTATCGGGTAATGGAGTTGCTGCAAATCAAAATACCTTAAACGTTAATGGTGATGTTGATTTGACAGGGGATGTTAGTATTGGTGGCAGTCTAGATGTTGGTGATAATATAACCTGTACAGGTGATGGTGTTAATTCTGGAATAATCACAGCAACAAAATTTGTTGGTGATGGGACTAGTTTAACTTTACCTCCACAAACTTTTATATGGTCATCGGAATCAAATAATATTGATATCTATTATGATCAAGGTAGTGTAAGAATTGGTAATGGTTCATTAGACCCAGAATTGATTTTACAGGGTGTAAATGGAACTACTAGGATACAGAACAGTGGAAACTTTTTAGAACTAGTTTCTGGTAATAAAACATTCATGAGAAATTCTTTAACAGATGGTGATGTTTATATTGGTAACAGTTCCATTATAGTTGATGTATCTGAACAAAAAGTTGGAATTGGAACTGGAAGTTTACCAACAGAAACATTAGAAGTTGGTGGAGATTCTTTATTCTCAGGTGATATTACAGTGACTGGTGATGTTGTGTCCACATCCGATATTTCACTCAAAGAAAATATTGAAGTTATACTAAACCCAATAGAGAAAGTAAAAGAGTTGAGTGGATACACTTTTAACAGAATTGGTCAAGATAAGAGAACTATTGGTTTAATGGCACAGGATGTTGAAAAAGTTCTACCAGAAGCAGTATCATCAAATAATGGGATTAAAAGTCTTGCTTATGGAAACTTAGTTGCTCTACTAGTTGAAACTGTGAAAGAACAACAAAAGCAAATAGATGAACTCAGAGAAAAGATTGATAAATAATAAAAAGGGTTTGTGATGATAGCTAGAATACAAATAAGAAGAGATAAGGAATCTAACTGGGCTGCAAATAATCCAATATTGACATTAGGTGAAATTGGATATGATGAGGATACTGAAAAATTTAAAGTTGGTATCAGTAACAGTAGTCGATGGAATGATTTACCATATGAATTAGGTCAATGGAAAACTGATGAATCTGGTAATATTTCATATGGTTATGCCACTGATGGTCCAGCAGAAGGTAATGTATCTATTAAGAATGATTTATTTGTTGGTGGTGACTTAACAGTTAAAGGTACAACCACAACTATCAATACAGAAGTTGCAACCTTCAAAGATGATATAATTCAATTAAATCTTGATGTTGATGACACTGGAATTTACAGTGGAACATTACAATCAGGTTTTGAAGTTAATAGAGGGAATGTTCCATCTATTGGACTATCTTCCCAAAAAATATATTGGGATGAGGCGGATGGACCCTCTGGTAGATGGGTTATTGATACTGATCTTAATGTCTTAGGTGACATATATTCGAATGGGACTGCTCTTTGGAGACTGAACGGTAATGATATTTATTTTGACAATGGTTATGTTGCCATTGGTTTAGACAATCCATCTTCTGTATTACATATAAAAGATGTTGCACCCATAATAACCCTTGAAGATGAGAATAACCCTGCTCATATTTGGCAAGTTGGTCAAAATGCAGATAAGTTTTTCATAAATACTGAAACTGCTGCTGACGGTTCAATGTTTTCTATATTGGACGATGGTAAAGTTGGTATTGGAACAACGACTCCAGACACTATCTTGGAAGTAGTTGGAGCAGACCCAATATTAACAATCAGAGATACTGACACTAGTGTTACAACAGTAAATGCAAAATTGAGATTGGCCGAAACTAATGCTTCGGATACTCTAGGCAATCATTGGGATATTGAATACCTTGCTAGTGATTTAAATTTTTCCTATAATGGAAATCCATTTATGCACATTGATTATCTAGGGAAAGTCGGTATTGGAACAACGAATCCATCTGCTAAATTAGACATCACGGAAAATGGTGGTGGAACGCAATTTAGAGTTGGTGGAACCTCATCTACTGGAGGGCAATTTCAAATCAATAATGCAGGTTCCGATATATATGCCTTATTTCGAGCTACAGGTTCAAACGATAACAAGATTTTATTACATTCTAATGGAGACTCATATTTTATGGGCGGGCAAGTTGGAATTGGAACATCTGGACCCTCTTCAAAATTACATCTAAACGGAAGTTCTGGTGTTTTTGCTAAAATAACAGATACAGCATCCAGTGGAACTATAGAAACAGGTTTGGTGTTGGAAAGAAGTGGTGCTAATACTGACTATAGAGTTCTCAATAATGGGACTTTCAGAGTTCAAACAGCAACCGATGCATCAACTTGGACAGATATAATGACAATTACTTCTGCTGGTAATGTTGACTTCTTAGGAGATGTTACATCTAATGGAGCTCAAGTTGGAGTTTGGACACCTAATGGAAATGATATTTATTATCCAAGTGGTGATGTGGGTATAGGAACATCCACCGACACAAACTATCCAAACTTAACGAATGTAAATCGAGCATTAACAATTTATGCAGACGAAAACGGTGGGTCTAATGTTGCAGCACTGGAATTATCTGGAGATGTTGTGAGTGCACCAGATCAAATAATCGGACAGATATCATTTCACAATCAAATTTCTAATGTCGGAAGTAAAAGAGTCGCACAAATTGCAGCAGCAACAAACACCCCACATGATTCTAGGGCAGGAAATTTAGACTTTTACACTGCTCACACAAATGCAAATTTATTAAGGAGAATGCGAATTGACTCACAAGGGAACGTCGGAATCGGAACATCATCCCCTGGAGCAATTTTAGATGTAAGTGTTCCGTCAAATGGTACAATAGGTACATTATACACAACAACTAGAGAATATAATGATTCAACTAATAGAGTGGATCTACTTTTCAAATACAAATTTAATTCTGATGGAGACTACACAAATGGATCCCAAATCAGTCTAACTAAAGAAAGTACAGTAGATGGTCACTATGGTTCTGACATTCGATTCTGGACAAGAAAAGACGGTGTAGCATCGTCTGAAAAAATGCGAATTCAAGGTGATGGAAATGTTGGAATTGGAGTTACTGGTCCAGGTAGTGTATCTGGAAACAATCCTAATAATACACAATACATTATCCCTGGAAATAATACACATACCTACTTTCACCTTAGAAATGATGGTGGAGGTGTTCAATCAATTATAGATGGAGACTTTCCAACAATTCTATTTCACTTTGATGACAATTCACTTATTCAGAATCGAAGTGTTTACAGGATGGGTAGATTGAGTACAGATACAACTGGTGTATTCTCTATTACAAATAATAACAATCAAGGTATATCTTTAAATGAATATGGTAAAGTTGGTATTAATAATACTAATCCATCGGAATTATTAGATGTGGACGGAAACATAACAGCAACAGGGAATATAACATCTGCTTCCGATATTACACTCAAAGAAAATATTGAACTAATATTAGACCCAATAGAGAAAGTAAAAGAGTTGAGTGGATACACTTTCAATAAGAAAGGTGAAGATTTAAGAATGGTTGGATTGATAGCACAAGAGGTTGAGAAGGTCTTACCAGAAGCTGTCCATGAGAACCAAGAAGGTCTTAAAAGTCTTGCTTACGGAAACCTTGTTGCCTTACTAGTTGAGTGTGTAAAAAAGCAAGATGAAAGAATCGAAAGTTTGGAAAGAACTATAAAGGAAATGAAGTAAATAGTTCTCACTTTTAACATATTATAAATAAATAAGTCATGGAGTTATATTATGAGTAAAAATTTTGAAATAGTTGACAATATATCTAAAGGGAATTTGTCTAAAGCAAGGGAACTGGTAAAGTTAGTTCTTGACCGCAAAGCAGTTGAATTTCTAGAAAAAGAAAAAGTGAACATCTCAAAAGACTTTTTAAATGATGAAGTTGATGAGACTGGAGAAGAGTAAATGAAATCTTTAAAAGACCTAAAAGTTGTTGAAGAGGAAGAAGCAATTGAAGTTAAGAATTCAAAAACTTTTTCTAATTTAAGAAAGAAAAACCAAGATGAAATCGAAGAAGTTGCTAAAGCTGTAACTGGGAGAGATCAGGAAATAATTGACCAACACCCTTTAGAAGTTATAGATGGGACACAAGGTGAAGATAAACCTTTGGAAAATCAAAAGGGTAAGAAGAAAAAGAAAAAGGTTCAGAAGAGTGTGATGTCTGATGATAATGGACCAAAACCACAACTAGAATCTAAAACTAAAAAAGTTGAAGATATTTACTCTTTAATTGTCGAATCTGTTGAAAAAAATAGAGATAAAAAATTATATTTTGAATCCGACGATAGTTCTTTTGTCATAGACCCTAAAGTTTCCAAAATCATTAAGACTGTATATGAAAGTCTTAACAGGGACAATAGAAGAATTATGAGAGAGAAATTAAATGAAAATTTATCTTCCTTCTGTAAGGTTTTATCTTTTTCGATATGTAAATTAGGAAAAGTAGAAGAGAGTTGAAATGAAATTGATAAAAGAGTTAATAGAAGAAGAAAACCTTCAATTCATCACCGAAGATAAAGATGGTGAAAAAAGATATTATATTGAAGGTGTTTTTATGCAAGCAGATGTCAAGAATAAGAACGGTAGAATGTACGGTTCGAACATGCTTGCTGAAAAGGTTGAAGAGTACTCCAAAAATTTCATAGAAAAAAATAGAGCATACGGAGAACTCGGACATCCATCAAACCCTTCTATTAATCTGGAGAGAGTTTCACACAGAATTATTTCTTTAAGGAGAGATGGTTCAAACTTCGTAGGTAAGGCACAAGTATCTAGCACCCCTTATGGTAACATCGTAAAAGGTCTTTTAGAAGACGGTGGAAAACTTGGTGTCTCATCTAGAGGACTTGGATCATTGATGAAGGAAAATGGGGTATTGAAAGTTCAGAGTGATTTTTTAATCGTCACTCCGGCAGATATCGTAGCAGATCCATCTGCTCCAGATGCTTTCGTTGAAGGTATTATGGAAGGTCGAGAATGGGTATGGGATAACGGTATCATCCGTGAAAAAACTGTAGAAGATTATAAGGAAATTGTTGAGAAAACATCATCTAAGAATTTAGAGATGATTAAATTAAAGTTATTCGAAGATTTTCTTTCGAAACTGTAAATATTAATTATTATAAATAGATATAATAAATGTTTAACATTTAGGAGTATTAAAAATGTCAGAAAAAAGTGAAATTTTAAATGAAGAAGAAAATATTGAAATTTCGGAAGAAACTGCTGAAGAAACTGAAACTGTCGAGACTACAGAAACTGAAACAGAAACTGTAGAAGAAGAAGTTGAAATTGCTGAAGTTGAGATTGCCGAATTAGAAGAGGAAACTGTTGAACCAGAAGTTGAAGAAACTGGTACTGTATTAGAGGCAGTTTTAGAAACACTACCCACCTCCAAATCTGGAATGGTGCAAACTATCAACTCCCTATTAGCAGAAATGACTAAAGATGAGTTACAATTTAAAGTAAAACATTTAGTTGAAGTTTTAACTGCTACCGAAAAACAAATTCTTGAGAGAGAAGGTGGATTAAACTTAACAGAAGTTGATCTATCTGAGGACGTTGATTCACTATTTGAAGGTGAAGAGTTTGATGTAAACTTTCGAAGAAAAGCAACTTTGTTATTTGAAACTGCTGTTGCTAAGAGGGTTGAAGAACTTCAAAACAATATTGAAGAGAATTTCAAACAAGATATGGAAGAGCAAGTGCTTGACTATAAAGAGAAGTTAGCAGAAGCAGTTGATAAACTTTTGAATGCTTCTATTGAAGATTGGCAAGATGATAACCAACTTGCTATTCATTCTGGTCTTAGAGCAGAAATCACTGAAGAATTTATGAGTGGTTTGAAGACTCTTTTCAAGGAACATTATATTGATATTCCAGAAGATAAAGAAAATGAGTACGTAAATTTAAAAGAGTCCCATGATAATACTTCAATCAAATTGAACGAAGAGATTGAAAAGAATATCGACTTGAAATCTACTATTCACGAACAGCAAAGAGAAATCTTGTTCTGGGAAAACACTCAAGACTTGACTACTGTTGAGAGGGAGAAATTACAGAAACTTGCTGAAAAGATTGAGTTTGATAATGCGGAAGAATACATTGAAGGTTTAGAGACAATCAAGAAATGTTACTTCACTGAAAAAGAAGAGGAAGTTGTAACTGAAGAATCCGAAGAGATTGAAGAAGTTGAAACTCTTCAAGTAGTAGCTGAAACTACTGAACAACCAAAAACTAAAATTGAACGATATGCCCAAGATTTGGGACGATATTGGAAATAATAATTGTAAAAAACAAATAATATAAATATATTTGTGATGTACTAAGTGTAACTAAGATGTTAGATTCTGAAAATCTATACGGAAAAGGAGAAAATTAAAATGAGTTACGAAGATTTGTTGAAAAAATGGGAACCTATTCTTGAGCACCCTGAGTTTGCTGAGATTAAGGATCCTTACAAGAAAAAAGTCACAGCAATCCTTTTAGAGAATCAGGATCGTGACATGGAAGAAGCTAAAAATGGTGGATACGGTTCTCTTAATGAAACAACCAATGTTGCTGGTGCTACTGGTTTTCAAAGTGCAAACACCGGTCCTCAAGCAGGTTTTGACCCAGTTCTTATCTCTATGATTCGAAGAAGTATGCCAAACTTGATTGCTTTTGATGTAATGGGTGTTCAACCTATGAGTGGACCTTCTGGTCTTATTTTCACAATGAAGAGTAACTATAGTGCTCAAGGTGGAACAGAAGCTCTTCACGATGAAGCTGATACTGGGTTCTCCGGTGACGGTACTGCTAACGGTGCTGCCAATCCTTTTGATGCTGCTTATGCTGCTGGTTCTGGAATTGGAACTGCTGATGCTGAACTTTTAGGTTCTGGTGCTCAAGGTGCTGGAGATTTTGCTGAAATGGCAATGTCCATTGATAAGATTTCTGTAACTGCAAAGTCCAGAGCTCTTAAAGCAGAATACACTATGGAATTAGCACAAGACTTGAAAGCAATTCATAATCTTGATGCTGAATCTGAGTTAGCAAACATTCTTTCTTCTGAAATTATGGCAGAAATTAACAGAGAGATGATTCGAAAAATCAATTTGACTGCTTCTGCTGGTGCTGCTGACACTCAAGCACCTGGAACTTTTGACTTAGACTTAGACTCCAGTGGTCGATGGTCTGTAGAAAAGTTCAAAGGACTTTTATTCCAAATCGAGAGAGATGCTAACGCTATTGCTAAAGCTACTCGACGAGGAAAGGGAAATGTTCTAATCTGTTCTTCTGATGTTGCTTCTGCTCTTCAGATGGCAGGTGTTCTAGATTACAACCCTGCTCTTCAAAATAGTCTACAGGTTGACGATACAGGAAGCACTTTTGCTGGTGTTTTGAACGGACGATATAAAGTTTATATCGATCCTTATGTATCTGGTGTTGAATATTACACTCTTGGATACAAAGGTTCCAGTGCTTATGATGCTGGTTTGTTCTACTGTCCATACGTTCCACTTCAGATGGTTCGAGCAATGGGAGAGAATACTTTCCAACCAAAAATCGGTTTCAAGACTCGATATGGTTTGGTTGCTAACCCATTCGCTACTGCTGCTGGTGATGGTGATGTTGCTAAGGCTAAAAAGAACCTTTACTACAGAGCTGTTAAAGTAGACAACTTATTATAATAACTATAATATAGTATAAATAAAAAAACCTTCTCTTGGAGAAGGTTTTTTTTATACCTTATAAATATATTAGAGGATTATATTATGAGCTATATTGAAAGACAACCAATTGATAGAAATTTTTTGTCTAAAGACAATTTTAGTGCGGTTTTTTCCAATTTTCCTAAAATGGAATACTTCATTCAATCTTTTGAATTTCCTGGAGTTAATGTTCCAGCATTAAAGCAACCATCATATCTGAAAGGTATTGATGTACACGGTTCTCTCATAGAATATGATGATTTATCTATCAGTTTTGCAATCAATGAAGACTTCTCAAATTATCGAGAAATATACAATTGGCTTACTAAAACTGGGACACCTCAAAATTTAAAAGAGTTTGAAACGCCAGATAATTTAGATCACTGCACATTAATGATAACTTCCAATAATAAAAACACAATTCTGAAAGTTCGATTTGATAAAATATTTCCAATTGCACTTTCCTCATTCACATTAGATACAACTTCTGAACATAATATAGTCACTGCTACAGCAACTTTCAAATTTAACTCAATGACATTTGACGCAAATATTTAAGGAGACTCTATGCGAGAATCTATTTCATTAGAAGAAATAGAAAAAATGTGGGAGACTGATAGGAAGATGTTTCGTGATAAATTATCAGAACACAATCTTGACATCCCAAATCTACACGGTAGATATATGACAATATACAATACCGAAAGAATATTCAGAAAAACTCTTGATCTAAAAAAGAGAAGGCTTTACATGACACTAAGGTCATATTTTTCTGGAACTCTTGACAAAATGACTTTAGACAAGTATGGATGGATTCCATATGGTGTCAAAGTTCTCAAATCAGATTTAGATATACACATAGAATCACATGAATCTTTTTGTGATATCGAAAAGCAGGTTGAAGTGTCTAATATAAAAATCAATCTACTTGAACAAATTTTACGACTCATTATGAACAGAGGATTTCAAATCAAAAATGAAATAGAACTTGTTAAATGGGAGTCTGGCATTATCTAATATATGGAAATTGTAAAAATCAGAAAACTAAATGAAACGTTCATGAAGATAGAGGCTGACCAAGGAGTCATGCGTGATATCTCTGAACACTTTACTTTCTTTGCTGATAATTACAAATTCATGCAACGATACAAGATAGGTATGTGGGATGGTAAAATACGACTTCTAAACTTACTTACAGGAAAAATATATGTGGGGTTATTACCAAGAGTGTTAGAAGTATGCGAGTCCCTAAATTATAAAGTTGTGTTTGATGATGTAAATGATTTTATTCCAAATTCTATAACAAAATCTGATCTTGAAGATTGGGTTAAAACATTAAATCTACCTTTCAATCCTAGAGATTATCAAATGAAATCTCTCTATGATATGGTTAAAAATAAAAGAATGGTTGTGTTAAGTCCTACAGGTTCTGGTAAGTCACTGATTATTTATATGTTCATTCGTTGGTTCCTTTCTGAGTATCCAAATGAAAAACTCATGTTAGTAGTTCCAAATGTACACCTTGTCAATCAAATGTATCATGATTTTGAAGAATATTCAAGTAAAAATTTATGGGATACTGAAAAATATTGCCAAAAGATATATTCTGGTCAAGATAAATCATTTGAGTCCAGTATCATTATAACAACTTGGCAATCAGTATATAAGTTAAAACCAGTAAAATTTGCACCTTTCAAAGCTGTGATATCAGATGAATGTCATTTAGCAAAGGCTTCATCGTTGATTGCAATATTAGAAAAGATGAAAAATGCTGAGTATCGTTTTGGTACAACAGGAACCCTTGATGATATAAACTTGAATGAATTAACTCTTTGTGGTTTGTTTGGTGATGTGAAAAGAAACGTTACGACTAAAACTTTGATAGAGAATAAACACCTGTCATCATTCAGAATAAAGTATATAACCTTGAAGTATCCAGATGATGAGTGTAAGGACGTTTGTAAGATGGATTACAACGATGAAATTAATTATATACTAGACCATGAGAAACGAAATAAATTCCTCAAAAACCTCTGTAAACACTTGACAGGTAACACTCTGATACTGTATACTTATGTAGAGAAACATGGAAGTTTATTGTCCGATATTCTTAGTGATATTGAAGACAAAGAAACGTTTTTCATTCATGGTGGTGTAAATCCTACTTTACGAGAAGAAATAAGAAAAGATGTTGAATCAAAAGATAATTGTCTTATTGTAGCTTCTTATGGTACATTCTCAACAGGGGTTAATATAAAGAATCTTCATAATGTTATTTTTGCATCACCAACAAAGTCAAAGGTTAGATCACTTCAATCTATTGGTAGAGGTTTAAGATTAGGTGAGAATAAAGATGGTTGTATTTTGTTTGATATTTGTGATGATTTTTGTGTGAAGAGGAAATCTAATTACATGGTCAAACATGGTAACGAAAGACTCAAGATTTACTACAAAGAGAATTTTGACATTGAGATGGTGAACGTCAAGTTCACCGGAAATAAATAAATTTTATTTTTAATTTATCTATTGACTTATATTATATAATATATTATAATATATATAAAGGAAAAACTATATTATGACTAAAAAAGTAAAACCAAAAGATAAAATTCATTACGTTAATAATAAAGAATTTTATGAATCAGTAAAAGTTTATATTAATCAATGTAAAGTTGCAGAACAAATGGAAGTTGATTTACCAAGAGTTCCTGAGTATATCGGGGAATGTTTTTTTAAGATTGCTCAAAGGATTGCTACTAAACCAAACTTCACAAACTACACATTCAAAGAAGATATGATCTTAGATGGTGTTGAAAACTGTTTGAGATATATCAGAAACTTCAATCCGGAAAAAAGCAAAAACCCTTTCAGTTATTTCACAACGGTTATCACGTATTCATTCTTACGTAGAATTGAAAAAGAAAAGAAATATACCTACATCAAATTAAAGGCTATGGAAAATGAACTTCATAGACATGATTCAATTGGAAATCTTAATCCCTTCGACACTTCAAATTTCTCTGTTGATGGTGAAAACATGTATGACAACTTCTTCCAATTCATAAAAGATTATGAAGAATCCAGAAGAATTAAAAACGAGAAGAAGAAAAAACCCAAGACTAAAAAAAATAATGATTTGAAATTATTTCTTGACGATAAGTAACCTTGGAGGGTATAATGAAAATTCGAGAGTATGAAGGTGTTTTTTACAATTCAGAAGACTTTGACGCAACTGGTAGACCTTATGAAGATGCTGTTCCTATAAGAGAAGAGACAGAACAAGAGAAGAAAGAAAGAATTCAGAAGGCTCAGATGGTGGAAGATACACACAAAGACAAAAAAGATTGCAAAAAATCTGGTTGTAATTGTATGAATGAGTATATACTACTCTTTTCAAATGTAAACAATGATGGTGTGAAATATGACTATTATGGTTTCAAAATAAAGGACTTATTATAATGAAATTGGCATTAATCACCGACACACATTTCGGTGGTAGAAACGATAGTCAAATTTTCAATGATTATTTCTTTAAGTTCTGGGAGGAAGAGTTTTTCCCAACAGTTCTAAAGAAGAAAATCAAAAAAGTGATTCATCTCGGTGATATCTTTGATAGAAGAAAATTTGCTAATATTAAAACTCTAAATTCTTTTAGGGAAAGATTTATTGAATGGTTTGAGAAAAATGGAGTAGAACTTCATATAATTGTGGGAAATCATGATGTCTACTACAAAGACACAAACCGAGTAAATGCACCCAAGGAGATTTTAGGTGGTAGGTATAAGAAGATTAAAATCTATGAAGACCCTGAGATAGTTAAGTTTGGAAAAACCAAAATATTATTCTTACCTTGGATCAATAGAGAAAATGGTGAGAAGTCTATGGATTTGATTAATTCTAATGAAGCTTCAGTTGTTATGGGTCATCTTGAACTTAATGGTTTTAAGATGTACAAAAACAGTTTTTGTTATCATGGGATGAACCATACAATATTCAACGGTTATGACCTTGTAATGACAGGACACTATCATCATAAATCTACAGTGGGGAATATTGCTTATTTGGGAAGTACTTATGAAATTACTTGGGCTGATTATAATGACCCAAGAGGTTTCCACATCTTTGATACAAACACTCTTGATTTAGAGTATCATCAAAACTCACATAAAATATTCCACAAAATTATCTATAATGATAATGGTGTTGAAACACTTGACAAGATAGTAAAAGACTTCAGTTTTTGTAAGAATAGTTATGTTAAGGTTTTAGTTGAAGCAAAGAATAATCCTTATCTTTTCGATAAGTTTATTGACTCAATTCAACTACATGAACCTTTCGATTTGTCTATTATTGAAGACTTAAATTTATCCGTTGAAGAAGAGGAGATTGTAAACGAAGCTGAAGACACTGTAACAACACTGAATAAATATGTTGATGGGTTAGATGTAAACGTCAATCTAGATAGATTAAAAGAAGTTTTACTGTCTTTACATAGAGAAGCAATTGATTTACAATAGAGTATTATGATAATTTTTACAAAAGTTCGTTACAAAAATTTTCTTTCCACTGGTAATTACTTTAATGAAATAGTTTTGGATAACAGTCCATCAACTTTAATCATGGGTAAAAATGGTGGAGGGAAGTCAACATTCTTAGATGCAATTTGTTTTGGTTTGTTTGGTAAAGCATTCAGAAATATCAATAAAAACCAAATGATAAATTCCATAAATGAAAAGGGTACAGTGGTTGAGATTGAATTCTCTATAGGTTCAAAAGAATATATGGTGAGAAGGGGTATCAAACCCAACATCTTTGAAATATATTTGAACGGTGAGTTTATTAATCAGTCAGCTGATGCTAGAGATTTCCAAAAGAAACTTGAAAAAACTATTCTCAAGATGAATTACAAATCGTTCACACAGATAGTTATTTTAGGTTCCTCCAGCTTCACACCCTTTATGAAACTCTCAAGTAATAATAGAAGAGATGTGATTGAAGATATTTTAGATATTGATATATTCAGTATTATGAATACACTTCTCAAAGAAAGATCTTCTGTACTTAAAACCGATATGTCACAGAATGATTATGATATTAAGTCTCTCGAATCTGGAATTGAGATGAAAGAGGAGTACATTGAGAAATTAAAAGGTACAAAGAAAGATAGAGTTGAATCAATTAGAAGAGATATTCAAGAATGCAAGAATACTATAGGTGAATTACAACTCCAAATTGATACAAAAATGAAAGAGATTGATTCGATAAGTATTGGTGATATTGGTCAGTTGAATTCTGATCTTGAAGAAAGAGTTGATATTTTCAAGAAAATGAAAAACAACAAAGACAGACTCAAAAGAGAAAATAAGTTTTTCACAGAGAATAGTCATTGTAATACTTGTCATCAAGATATTAATGAAGAACTTTCAACTGAAATCATAACAAATAATCAGAAAAGAATATCTGATTTAGATTCTGCTTTTGTTGATATACAGAAAATGATTTCAAGTGTTAAGGGTTCAATCAAAGTTGAACAAGACAAAGTTGATACTGTAAATAAAATAAACACAGAAATACTTCATTTGAATCAAGAGATTGGTTTTCAGAATAAGAGTATAGATAAGTATGAGAAAGAGATTGAGTTTCTTAAAAATAAGAATGATATGATTGATGGGGAATATGAATCCCTAAATAAAATGAAAGAGCAGATTCGAGAAGCTCAACAAGTTAAAGTTGATTTTTTAGAAAGAAATGAGATCTATAATATATGTAGTGTCTTATTAAAAGATACTGGTATTAAGACTAGAATTATAAAACAATATCTCCCGATTATGAACAAACTAATCAATGGATATTTGAATGATTTTGATTTCTTTGCAAATTTTAATCTTGACGAGAACTTCAATGAAGTGATAAAATCAAGACATAGGGATGAATTTTCTTACGATTCATTCTCAGAAGGTGAAAAACAGAGAATAGATTTAGCAATTCTTTTCACATGGAGAGAAGTGGCTAGAATGAAAAACTCTGTAAACACTAATTTACTAATATTAGACGAGGTATTTGATTCTTCACTTGATGCTGAAGGAACAGAAAACTTTATGAAGGTTATGAATACTTTAGAAGGAAAAGGATTAAACACTTTCGTCATATCACACAAAACAGATTTATTAGCGGATAAATTTGACAAACAAATTAAATTTGAGAAGATTGGTAACTTCTCTCACAAAAAATAGTTGACAAACGTTTCAAAATGTGTCATAATAGTAGTATGACATTTAACTAGGAGATCTATATTATGAGTGCAATTTCCGTATCTGAGGATACTTTAAGAACCTTAAAAAACCTTGCCAGTATTAACCAGAGTTTACTTTTTACTTCTGGTAATACATTATCAACCATTAATAGTAGTAACAATGTTTTGTGTACTGCTCAGATTTCAGAAGACCTACCATCTGAGTTTGGTATTTATGATCTGAATAACTTGCTAGGTACACTTTCTCTATTCAATAATCCCCAACTTGATATTAATTCTGATGGTGGTTATATGACTATTCGTGATGGTGAAAACTCTGGAACTACTGTAAAATACACCTTTGCTAGTAGGAATCTAATAAAAGTTCCACCGAAGAATCACATCACTTTACCTTCTGAAGATGTTTCTTTCACACTTGACGCAGATACACTTGCTAAGATACAGAAAGCAAGTTCAGTTATGGGTCTCCAGTACCTATTTGTAAACGGTTCTGAGGGTGTTATTACGGTTGAACTAGGTAAACCCAGTGATGCTAATAGTAATAGGTTTAGAATTGTTGTAGGAGAAACACCACATGAGTTCTCTTTTATATTCTTGATGGAGAATATCAAACTATTACCAGATGATTATGATGTTGTGATTTCATCTCAATGTATCTCACAATTCACATCTGTAAATTCTAATAGGACGTATTGGATATCAACAGAAACTGGTTCTAAATTTAATTCATAAGGAGTGTTATGAAAACTGGTGAAGAGTATATCTGGGCTCAAAAATATCGACCAAAGACAGTTGATGAGTGTATCATTGTAGATGAACTCAAAGACAGATTTCAGAACTTTGTGGGGAATGGTGATCTACCAAATCTTCTACTCCATGGAACTGCTGGGACAGGTAAAACTACTGTTGCAAAAGCAGTATTGGAAACTCTTGGTTGCGATTATATAGAAATTAATGGTTCACTTGAAGGTAGAAATATTGACACTCTAAGAAACACAATCAAGAGTTTTGCTAGTTCTGTTTCCTTTACTGGTGGTAGGAAATTTGTATTGCTGGATGAGGCTGATGGTCTCAATCCTACATCATTACAACCCGCTTTGCGTGGTTTTATGGAAGAGTTTTCTGCCAACTGTGGATTTATTCTAACATGCAACTTCAAAGACAAGATTATCAAACCATTACATTCAAGATGTAGTGTAATTAATTTTGTTGTCCCGAAAGATAAAAAACCTGTCATTGCAGCTGCCTTCTATAAAAGAGTTTGTGAAATTCTTGTAAAAGAATCTGTAGAGTACGATAAAGCAGTTGTTGTAAAATTGATACAAAAACACTTTCCTGATTTCAGAAGAGTATTGAATGAACTGCAACAATGTGCTAATGCTTCTGGTGGTATTACTAGTGAGGTTCTAGTTTCCAATGACGCAGCTATGGATGAACTTATTGTTCATTTGAAAGAGAAAAACTTCTCAAAGATGCGAGAGTGGGTGTCTAATCATGGTGATACTGATCCAGAAATATTTTTTAGAAAACTTTATGATGGAATGTACGATTGGATGAAACCTGAGACCATCCCAACAGTTGTTGTAACTCTTGCCGAATATCAGTACAAAGCATGTTTTGTTGCTGACCAAGAGATCAATACTGTTGCCTGTCTTACCGAACTTATGGCTAATGAGGTTTGTAAATGAAATTGTTTGAAGAACTACCAGATGAGGTCAAATTTGATGATGAAGATTGTTCCAAAGAGAGTTACTGTCCGTTTAAGTTTTTTTTAAGATCTATAAATACCACTAAAGAGAATGTTTTGTTGGATGATAGTAATGGTAAGATAGAGGAAGCATACAATCCTTTTATTATTAATAAGACTTTATCATATTTCCCAGACACCATTATGCAGTCCAATACAATGAACCAATTTTTTGATATTGATAAGAAGTTGCAATATGAGTTTTTACTAAATAGTATTAGAAAAAAGAAAAGGTTCAGTAGGTGGATAAAGTCTAACATTGAGGAGAATGTTGACACCGTAAAGCAATATTACAGAGTTGGAAACGAAAAAGCTGTTGAAATATTATCTTTACTTAATGATGAACAACTATCTATAATAAAAAGTGAATTGAGTGAAGGTGGAGTAAGTGGAAGAAGAAGCAATAGTACAAGAATTCGTGGAGATTAAACTGAAGAAATCTGAAGATTTTTTAAAGATAAAGGAAACTTTAACGAGAATTGGAATACCTTCTATAAAAGATAGGAAGATATATCAATCTTGCCATATTCTGCATAAAAGGGGTAAATATTACATTGTCCATTTTAAGGAATTGTTTAAACTTGATGGAAAAAATACAGAAATTGAAGAAGAAGATATTCAAAGAAGAAATTTGATTTGTTCCCTTTTAGATGAATGGGAATTAGTTGAACTGGTTGATGAAAGTAAAATACAAGATAAATTACATATAAAGAAAATAAAAATAATACCATTCTCAAAAAAAGAGGAATGGGAACTTATAGCAAAATATAATATTGGTAAATATTGACATTAAATTTGATCTAGTGTATACTAGATATATAAACTAAACAAAGATGCCGATTTTCGGGTCTTTATTACTCAACTTGCTTATTTAAGAAGTTGAACAAGGAGTTATTATGCAAATGTCTAAATTTTTTGAGTTAGCAATCGCTGACAGTTTTTTGAAAGATAGTTTTAGTTTTAAGACTGAATCTAGTTTTTACCCACCGCACAACATTCTAAAACACAATGATAATAAATTTGTTTTGGAGATTGCTGTTGCCGGATTCTCACAGGAAGAGTTAGAAGTTTTACTTGATAAAAATACTTTGATCGTGACTGGTGAGAAAAAAAGTACTGGAAATACATCAATATCTTACTTACATAAGGGGATTGGAAACAGAAGTTTTAAAAAGTCCTTTGTACTCGAAAGATATTTGGTGGTTGATGATGTTAATCTTTCAGATGGAATTTTAAAAATAGTTCTAGAAAGAGTTGTACCAGAAGAAGAGCAACCCAGAATTTTAGAAATAGGATAGATTAAACTTTAAACATGGTGAGAAGGTAAAACTTCTCACCTATATATTATGATGATGCACTTTAATTTTATTTTACTTTTTTCGATTTTACTTTGTAGTAACTATTATTCAGATTTCATTTTTGAAAAACCCTCAAGAACTGTTGACAGAGTTTTTATCCATTGTAGTGATAGTGACTGGAAACACCATGATGACATTTCTGTTATTAGAAAATGGCACATGGATGAGAACGGTTGGGATGATGTCGGTTATCACTTCTTTATAAAAAGAAATGGAACCATTCAGAAGGGTAGAAGTTTGGAACTCACACCTTCTGCTCAAAAAAGAAACAATGTAAGAACAATAGCTATTTGTTTACATGGTAGAGAAAAATTCACAAAAAAACAATTTAAATCTTTAAAAAAACTATGTTTAGAGATTCATAAATCATATCAAGGAAAGGTAACTTTTCACGGACATAGGGAAGTTGCAAGAGAAAAAACTTGTCCAAATTTTGATTACGTTAAAGTGTTAAACCTAGATGGTCACGGACGTATGAAAGGAATAGAAAATGAACATTTATGCGATGAGACTAAAAACAGGTGAAGAAGTTATTTTTAGAACAGAAATAGATTTCACAAAATTAACGGAATCAATCAACCAAAATATTTTAATTAAAGTTGAGAAACCTGTAACCATGTTACCTGTTGAGAATAGGGTCACTTTTGTACCTTGGGTATTTTTTGCGAAAGAAGATAATTTCACAGTTAGTACACAAGATGTTGTTTTATTCTATCATGCACAGGAAAATATCGAATCTGAATATAGGAGAATGACTAGCGGTATTATTACCAGTCCATCTTTAGCATAACACTTGACTTTTCCGTTTTATTTTAGTATAATAGTAACAGAAAAGAGGTTTTATGCGTTTCTATACTTCAGTTAATTCCGTCAATGACAAAATGTGCGTCAGAGGTTTTGTTAACGGTAAAAGATTTATTGATAGAGTTCCTTATCAACCTGCCATGTTTATGAAATGTAATGCAGGTGAAGTGACAAAATATAAAGATATTTATGGTAATCCCCTAAAAAAGATTGTTTTCCAAGGTCTTCAAGAAGCTAAAGATAAGTGTTTCCAAAAGACTACAAGAGAAGATTATCATGGGATGGCAAACTTTGAATATTCTTACATTTCTGACAATTACCCAGAAGATATAGAATTTGATCCTAAATTGGTGAAGAAACTATATCTAGATATTGAGGTTTCTTCTGAGAATGGTTTTCCAAAACCAGAAGAAGCTTCAGAACCTGTAACTGCAATCACAGTTTCTGATGGTAAGAGATATTTTGTTTTTGGGTTGAAAGACTACAAACCACACAAAGATAATATTCACTATAAGAAATGTAGTTCAGAACATGATTTACTCTACTACTTTGTCAAGTTTTGGGTTGGTTTTGAGGTTGATATTGTTACAGGTTGGAATACCAAGTTTTTTGATATTCCTTACCTTGTTAATCGTATCAAAGCACTTTTGGGTGATAGGGAATCTAAAAAACTATCACCTTTCGGTGTTATTCGTGAGCGCAGTGTTCAGAAACATGCAAACCTTTCTGTACAAACTTACAATGTTTTGGGTATTTCTGATTTAGATTATCTTGAAATGTACAAAAAATTCACGTTCACAAACCAAGAAAGTTATAGACTTGATCATATTGCTTCTGTTGAACTTGGTGAAAAGAAGTTGGATTACTCTGAGTATGAAGGTCTTTTTGACCTTTATGAAAAAGACTATCAGAAGTTTGTTGAATATAACGTAAAAGACGTTGAGTTGATTGTCCGACTTGAAGAGAAACTTGGTTTCATTGAAATGGTTCAAACTATGGCTTATGATGCAAAGGTGAATTATGATGATACATTTTTTCAAGTTCGTATGTGGGATGTTATCATCTTCAATGCACTGAGAAAACAGAATGTTGTAGTTCCACCAAAAATCAAACAACCAAGTCAACCATTTGAAGGTGCTTATGTTAAAGAACCTAAGTCTGGATACTATGAGTGGGTGACTTCTTTTGACTTGAACTCTCTATACCCCCACATCATCATGCAATGGAATAGTTCACCCGAAACTCTTAAAAGAAAAAATGAACATGTTACTGTAAATGATTTACTCAATCAAGTTTATGAACCTGAGATAACAGAAAATGAGACTATGATGGCCAATGGTTCTGTTTATGACAGGACTAAGACTGGTATTCTACCTGCCCTGATGTCTAAAATGTATCAGGATAGGAAGATATACAAGAAAGAGATGATCAAGTTACAGAAGGAGTATGAGAGAACCAAAGACCACAAAACTAAGATGTTGGCAGACAAGTATTACAATCTCCAACTGGTTAAGAAGATTCAATTGAACTCTGCTTATGGTGCGATTGGAAACAGGTTCTTTCGATTCTTTGATGTTCGTATTGCAGAAGGTATCACAACATCTGGTCAGTTAGTTATTCGATGGGCTGAGAAAAAGATGAACGAGTTTCTAAGTAAGAGATTTGGTAATGATGAAAAAGATTTCGTGATTGCTTCTGACACAGATTCTTTGTATCTTGATCTCTCAGATTATGTCAAAGAGATGGACACTAAAGATAAAACAGAAATCACTGACAAACTGAATTTGATTTCACAGAATGAGATTCAGCCATACATGGGACAGTTCTATGATGAATTGAAAGATTATCTGAATTGCCCAAAACAGAAGATGGTTATGGAACGAGAAGTGATTGCTGATCAGGGTATATGGATTGGTAAGAAACACTATGTTCTCAATGTTCTTGATTCAGAGGGTGTTCGTTATGAAAAACCAAAACTCAAGATGATGGGTATATCTGCGGTCAAGAGTTCCACACCAGCTATCTGTCGTGATAATATTAAGAAGTCGATTGATATTTTAATGAATGGTAATCAAGAGGAACTGTTTGATTTTCTTGACACTGCAAAGGAAAACTTCATGAAAGCTAATCCAGAGGATGTGATGTTTCCAAGGGGTGTCAATAATCTTAAAAAGTATGCGGATAGGGATACACTTTACACAAAAGGTACTCCAATACATGTTAAAGGTTCCTTGTTGTTCAATAAATACTTAGTCGAAAAGAACCTTGATAAAAAGTATGAAAAGATAGAAGAAGGTGAAAAGATCAAGTTCTGTTATCTAAAACAACCCAACCCAATATTCGATACTGTTTTTGCAGTCAAGAATGTCCTACCAAAAGAGTTTGGATTGGAAGAGTTTATCGACTATGAAAAACAATGGGAGAAAGCTTTCCTTGAATCTGTTGAAGATATTGTTGATGCTAGAGGTTGGAAGACAAAAAAATCTTCAAGTTTGTTTGACTTTTTCTAAAATTATGAAAAAAGATTTATTAATAAAAGATAGTTGCTTCAACTCTTCAAAATATATTGAAGATGATTCTGTTGATATGTTTTTTTGTGACCCTCCATATAATATCTTGAAAGGTCAATCTTGGGACAGTCAGTGGAAAACTAATCAAGAATTTTATGATTGGACTGAAAGTTGGATTCAGTTGATGTTCAAACAATTAAAAGTTGGTGGAACTGCTTATGTTTGTATTTCTTGGCAACATAGTCACATGTTTCATCTAATACTTGAGAAGGTTGGATTTATAATCAATAATAGGATCACTTGGAAAAGGGATAAGGGTAGAGGTTCCAAAAAGAATTGGAAATCAATACATGAGGATATATTTTTTGTTTCAAAAGGCAAAGAATATCAGTTCAATATTGAAGATGTTATGGTTGAGAAGAAAGTGATAGCACCTTATAGAGATGATGAAGGAAACCCAAAGGGTTGGTGGGAAAACGAGAACGGAGAGAAGGTTAGATTGACATACCCTTCAAATCTCTGGGAAGATTTCAGTGTTCCCTTTTGGTCATCAAAAGAAGTTAGGTCATATGCAAAAACAAAAAGAACTCCAGAAAATGATTTACAAAAACACCCGACACAAAAACCGAAAGATTTAGTGAAGAGGTGTATATTAGCCTCAACTAATGAAGGTGATTTAGTTGTTGATTATTTTCTAGGGAGTGGAACAACTTTGATATCTTCTATAGAAACTAATAGAGAATTTGTTGGATTTGAGATATGTGAAGAGTATCAAAAAATTATTGAAAAAAGAATTCAAAATGAAATAAAAAATGAAAATAATTTATTTGACTTTTTCTAAAAGATAGTTTATAATAGTTTTATAGGAGTTAAAAATATGGATTTTAGTAATATTGTTTCTGCTGCTGGTAATGAGTTTGCACAGAATGCCAGTGATATGGATGAAACACAATCATATATTGATACTGGGAGTTATACTCTCAATGCAATAATTTCTGGTTCAATTTACAAAGGATTGCCAGGAAATAAAGTTACCGCATATGCAGGGGAACAGGCAACAGGAAAGACCTTTTTTGTTTTCGAGGCTGTGAAGAACTTTCTACAATCTAATACAGATGGTAGAGTTCTATTTTTTGAAACTGAGAATGCCTTGGAGAAGGGGATGTTCGACTCTCGTGGAATTGATTCTTCCAGAATAACTATCTTTCCTGTTGCCACTATTGAAGAATTCAAGTCACAAGCAGTTAGAATACTTGATGCATATCTTGCAGTAAAGGAAGATAACAGACCACCATTATTGATGTGTCTTGATTCTTTGGGTATGTTATCGACTGCAAAAGAGGTGAATGATACAACAACAGGTTCTGATAAAGCAGACTTCACAAGACCAAAATTAATTAGATCTGCTTTTCGAGTACTCACTCTCAAACTCGGAAGAGCTAATGTCCCTCTCCTAATTACCAACCATACTTATACCAGTGTTGGTAGTTTTATTCCTACTCAAACCTCAGCTGGGGGTGGCGGCTTGAAATACGCTGCCTCCAGCATTGTCCTTCTGAGTAAGAAACAAGTGAAAGAAGGAGCGGAGAAAGTCGGAAATATAGTAAAAATAAAAATGGAGAAATCAAGATTCACAAAAGAGGGATCAACTATAGAAACTAAAATTGACTTTGAAAAGGGTCTTGATAGATATCACGGAATGATTGAACTTGGGTTAGAAGCAGGAGTGTTTCAAAAGAGTGGTAATAGGATTCTTGTCGGAGAATCTAAACTCTACCCAAAAGCAATCTATGATGACCCAGAAAAGTATTTCACAAAAGAAATACTTGACACAATAGATGAATATGTGATAAAAAGATATAGTTACGGAACAACAGATACAACGGAGGAATAGTAGATGTTGCATAAGTTGTATCATGGTGATTGTCTAGAAGTTATGGATAAACTTATAGATGAGAATGTATTGGTTGATGCTATTATAACAGATCCACCTTATGGTACTACTGCTTGTAAATGGGATTCGGTTATTCCTTTTGATGGAATGTGGGAAAGATTAAATAAACTAATTAAACCTGACGGTGTGATAGTATTATTCGGTAGTGAACCTTTTAGTTCGTTATTGAGAACAAGTAACTTGAAAATGTATAAGTATGACTGGACTTGGATAAAGAACCAAGCAACAAATCATCTTCATGCTAAAAGAATGCCTCTAAGAAAAACCGAAAATATTAGTGTTTTTATGAAGGGATCAAGTTGGTACAACCCTCAAAAAACTCACGGTCATAATCCCACAAATAGTTCTAAAGGATTATCAAAGGGTGTAGTTTATCATGGAACTAATGTAAGGGACTATGAAGGTGGAGATACCACCAGAATGCCTATTGATATACAATATTTTAATTGTGTCAGTAACTATTCAAAAGTTCATCCTAATGAAAAGCCGATTGAACTGCTTGAATATTTAATTAAGACGTATACAAATGAAAATGAGTTAGTTCTGGACTTTACAATGGGTTCGGGATCAACTGGTATCGCATGTCAAAATTTAAATAGAACCTTTATAGGTATAGAACTAGATGAAAATTATTTTAGTATTGCAAAAGACCGAATAGAAAAATCGGTCAATAATTTAATAAAACACTTTCAATAAAAAATAATTTATGTTATAATATAAAAAACGGAGGAATAATGCGAGTTGAGAGAATCATATTATCGGGGATTCTCAAGAACGATTCTTATAGAAGGAAAGCTTTACCCCATCTTCATGAAGAATATTTTCATGATAAAAAAGAATTGAATATTTTTTCAATAGTGAATAAACACATTTCAAAATATAAGAGTGCCCCCGTAAAAGACGAATTATTGACGGAAGTTCAAACAATCCAAATGACAGACAAAGATGTTGAAGATTGTCAGGTGATTGCATCTGATCTTTTTGATATTGAAACTTCTGATGAACAATGGTTGTTAGAAAAAACCGAGAAGTGGTGTCAAGAAAAGTCTGTATATAATGCGGTTATGGAGTCTATTTCTATTATTGATGGTTCCGTAGATAAAAACAAAAACACTATTCCAGATATCCTTAAACAAGCTCTGGCAGTCACGTTCAAGATAGAACTTGGGCACGATTACATAGAAGATGCTGATGCAAGATTCGAATACTATAACAAGAAAGATGAAAAGAAAATTCCATTCGGAATTGACTTATTCAACAAGGTAACAAGAGGTGGTATTGCTTCAAAGACTTTGAATGTTGTTATGGCTGGAACCAATGTTGGTAAGTCTTTCTTTATGACTGACTTTGCTTCACATTGTCTTGCTAATCAAAAGAATGTTCTGTATATCACTCTTGAAATGAGTGAAGAAGAACTTGCTAGAAGGATTGATGCTAATTTATTAAACATAAAAATAAATGAACTTGATGAAGTCCCTACAACCCTCTTACAAAAGAAGTTAGAGGAAAAGAGTAGGAATATCAAGGGTAAACTAATATTTAAAGAGTTTCCGACAGGTAGAGGGAGTGCAGCTGATTTCAATAAATTGCTTGATGAACTTGAATTGAAAAAGGGATTCAAACCCGATATACTTTTTGTTGATTACATTAACATCTGTGCTTCCTCTACACTTGCCTCTAGATTCAAAGCAGACAAGTATTTGTACATCAAAACTATTGCAGAAGAGTTGAGAGGTTTAGCAGTTGAGAAGGATATTCCTATCTTTACCGCAACACAAACAAACAGGGAAGGTTATGGTGATTCTGACCCAGATTTAACTAATACGAGTGAATCATGGGGTCTACCTGCCACTGCTGACTTTATGTTTGCGATGATGACAGATGATCAATTGGAAGAACTTTCACAGTTTAGAATCAAACAACTCAAGAACAGATACAATCGTAAAGACTCTAATAAGAGATTTTGTATTGGGTATGATTTGATGAAGATGAGGCTTTTTGATGTTGATGATAGTAATGTAGGTTCCGTATCTACAGGGGAAGAAGGTGAAACTCCTAGTAATGGTAGCAGTTTCCTTCAAAAGAAAAAGACGTTGGATTTTTCTGGTATTTCAGTTTGAGGTTATTATGATAAATGTAATTTTTGATTTTGAATCTTTAGGATTAAATGAGAATAGTGTATTGTTAAGTTTAGGTGTTCTTGCTTTTGACCCAAGTGATTATGATATTGTTGGTGATGGTGTAGAGACAACATTCAATAAACTTTTACAACAAGGTTTGTATGTTAAACTTGACGCAAAAGATCAAGCAAAAACTTACGGTAGAACTATTAATAAATCCACTCTTCTATGGTGGACAGAACAAAATGAGGAAGCAAGTCAAGTTCTTACAAGATGTGATGATGATGTTAAACTCTCTGATATGGAAAGACTTCTGAATGAGTATCTTGAAATGAACGGTTTTACAAGAAATACCCCAGTCTGGTCAAGGGGTTATACAGAACCTATGTGGTATGAATCTGTAAAACTCAATCTGAATACTTATGGGTCTTTCAGACATTATCAGTATCGTGATATTAGAACTCTTTTGAATGTTTCTATAGAAGACAAATATTTGAGTAGAAACCATATAAATACTATTGAGCATCCTGTAAGTTTTATAAAACACAATGCTCTACATGATGTATGTTTTGACGCAGTTCAATTTCTTTGTACTCAATAACATACTTACACACACATTACACAGGAGGACATTATGTCTAACAAAACACCGTTCGAGATTCGCCTTGAACTTCTAAAAATGGCGAAAGACTTATTGATGGATGAATACTTTCAAAAAGTAGATGCGGTCAGTACCAAATATGGTTATGAAGTTGAAGCTTGCATCGGAGCAGGTTTAGATATTCCAGAAAGACCGACAGTCCCATACCCAACTGAAGAGCAAGTTATTTTGAAAGCAAAAGCACTCAACTCTTTTGTAAGTAACGGATAATTAAATGGGGGTGAAAATCCCCCTAAAATATTTTTAAAAAACCTATTGACGTCACTTAAATTTTTTAGTATAATATTAATATAGTTAAAAAACAAAACCTAAAAAGGAGATTGAAATGGAAATTAAAGTTGTAAATGAGTCGGCAATATACCCTTTCATTAAAAGGACTTTTAGTGGGGTTAGGTCATCAACCAGAGTGCAGGATTTACATGAACGTATCGTTAAATTTTTAGGTCTTGATAAAATAGATGGTATTAAAATTGTATATGAATATAAGTATCAGAATGACGGTCTTGGTGGAACTTTTGATGTTGATATTGCAGTATTCGGACCTGATGGTAGTTTTGAAGTTGCTATTCTTGCCAAAGCTATGAATTCTAGCATTAATAAGAATGTTAATAACTATTCTTCTCTAAAATTTGGTGAAGTTAGTAGGTTACTTTTAGGTGATAATCCAAACAAACCTAAAAAAATTCTATTCTTTGATCTTTCCCCTAGACATGCACCACTTTTTAATAAAAATGGTATTATTAAAAGTATAGAGACTGTTAAACATAAAAATTCATATGTGAGAGATGGTCTTCTCAAAGAAAATAAACCTGTAATTATTATTGATGTTCTTTACGATATTTCTAATTTGGGAGATTATGAAAATAAAAGTCAACTCGAAAACGGTATAGAATTTGAAAATTTAGAAGTGGTAGTATGATATATGAAAGATGTGATATTTTTAGGTGATTGTCTGGAAATAATGAAAAAGATTCCAGACAATCATATCAATATGATATTTTGTGATTTACCATATGGTACAACTAGGAATAAATGGGACACGATAATACCCTTCAAACCTTTATGGGAACAATATAAAAGAGTTTTAAAAACAAATGGTGTGGTAGTTTTAACATCCCAACCACCATTTGATAAAGTTCTAGCATGTTCTAATTTAGAAATGTTTAGGTATGAATGGATATGGGAGAAAAACAAAGCAACAGGTCATTTGAATGCTAAGAAAATGCCTATGAAATGTCATGAAAATGTTTTGATCTTTTATTCCAGTTTACCGAAGTATAATCCACAAATGACATTTGGTCATAAACCGATGAACGCCGTTTCTAAGAAAGTGCATATTAATACTGGTGAAACACGAAACTATAATTTTGTTAAGATGTCAGAAGGTAATCCAGGGGGTAGCACTCAAAGATATCCCAGAGATGTTTTAAAAATACCAGTTATCAATAATGATAACCCATTAAAAATTCATCCAACACAAAAACCTGTTGAATTGATGGAATATTTTATAAAGACGTATACGGACGTTGGGGATATAGTTCTTGATAATTGTATGGGATCTGGATCAACTTGTATATCTTGTATCAATACTAATAGAAGGTATATAGGTATAGAGAAAAATGAAGAATATTTTGATTATGCTAAAAAATGGATTGATAGTGTTGAAAATAACCTAACTAAGTTTCTGTAAACTCTTGACTTTTAGTCTCAAATATAGTACTATAGAATATAGTGAGAGACTAAATAGTTAGTGAGAGTTTTGAAATGAGTTATTCTATACGAAAATATTTAAAAGAAGATGTCCTTGTTGAAGCAAAAGTAAACAAGAATCTGCATCTTGAACACCTTGAAGACAATCCACTCAATTTTGGTTATACTGGAATATCTAAAACAATAGACTTCCTAAATGCCACTATTGGTTTATTGTCTGGTTCTGCAAACAAGAGTGTTGATGTCACTGTAAAGTATGACGGAGCTCCTGCCATATTCTGTGGTACTGACCCAGAGGATGGTAAGTTTTTTGTTGGAACCAAATCAGTATTCTCCAAGAATGCAAAGCTTGTTAAACAGGAGTCCGATTTAGATGAATATGGGTTCTCTGGACAACTCAAAGACAAACTATCCATTGCTCTCAAAGAACTCCCTAAATTGGGTATTAAGGGTGTCTTACAGGGTGATATGATGTTCACTTCCGATGACATCACAACCAAAAAGATAAATGGTGAATCTTACATCACCTTTCAACCCAATACTATCATGTATGCTGTTCCTAGCAATTCTGATCTTGCTTCCAAAATGTTGAATTCTAAAATCGGAATCATCTTTCACACTACATATTCTGGTGATAAACTAGAAGATATGAAAGCATCTTTTGGTGCTAATGTTTCAAAATTGAACAAAGTGAGCTCAGTTTGGGTTGATGACGCATTTTATAAAGATGTAACTGGATCACTTTTCTCTGCAAAAGAAACTTCCGATTTGGAGAAAAATATTGCTAAACTCCAAAGAGTTGGTAATGCTATTAGTAAGAAGTCTATGAATAATATTCTTTCCGTTCATGATGAATTGAAAACTTCTGAACTCGGTGCTGGATTGAAAACATATTTCAACTCAAATGTTAGAAGAGGTGTTTTACCAAAATCTGGTGTTACTGGGGTGAATAACTTCCTTACTCATTTTGGAAATCATTTTGATAATAAAGTTATCGCAAAAGTGAAACAGGAAAAGACGAAGAATCAGAAAAGAGAAAGAAAACAACAACTTCTAAACCTTCTAATCAAAGAAAAGGTTGCATTATCCAACCTATTAGAATTTATGTTATTGACGATAGATTTGAAGAACTCTGTGATAAGAAAATTAGAAACAGGTGTCAATTCTAAAATGGAAACTTTTGTAGTTGATAATAAAGGTATTAGAGTTACAAAACCGGAAGGGTTTGTAGCTATTGATAAACTATCTGGTGGTGCTGTAAAGTTCGTTGATAGACTTGAATTCTCCCAATTAAATTTCACAGTTGATAAGAACTGGTCGAAAGTTTCTTCGTAGTATAAATACAATTATATTAGGGAAGGTCTATGAAAAAGATTGTAATGATATTCGGTAGATTCAATCCACCTACAACAGGGCATGAGTTGTTAGTGGATAAGAGTTTCCGCCTTGCAAAGAAACTCGGTGCTGAACATGCAATTTTTACTTCGAAAACTAATGATCCTAAAAAGAATCCATTATCCATAAATGATAAAATCAAGTTCATGAAACTATCATTCCCAAAACACAAAAACCACATCTATCACCCAGATGTTATAGGTATTAGAACACCCGCTGAAGTTTTAGAATGGTTGAGTGAGAATGGATATGAAGAACTACATTTTATGGTGGGTTCTGATAGAGTCAAATCTTTTGAAGGGATGATAAACTCCATGCAAAAGAAAGGATATACAAAATTCAAAAGAGTTGTTGTTGTATCTGCTGGAGAAAGAGATCCGGATGCTGATGATGTTTCTGGAATGAGTGCATCTAAAATGAGAGGATTTGTGGTGAAAGGTGATTTTGATTCTTTTGAAAAAGGTACTCCCATGAATTCCAAAGATGCTAGGAAAATGTTTGATAAACTAAAAGATGGGATGAAACTTGATGAGGGTTATATAACTGAAGTTTTGAAACCATCTGATCCTCTTGAAAAGTGGATAAAAGATTTTTTAAAATCTGATGATCCAAGGTTTGATGGTAAATCAAAAGAGAAAAGAATCGAAATGGCTACAGCTGCATATTACTCTGCACAGGAGGAATCTGTAAGTTTAGATGAAGTCCTTTCAAAATCTGCAAGAAGAAAGATGTCAATCAGAATGAAACAGCAATCTAAAAAACTTGCAAGAAAAAGAGAAATATCAATGAAAAAAACTGCCTCCCCTGAGGTTATAGAGAGAAGAGCAAGGAAAATGGCTATTGACCATTTGAAGAAAAAGTTACTTTCCGGAAAAAACATAGATGAACTTTCACCATCTCAAAGAGAAAGAATTGAAAAAATGGTTAAAGATAAAAAAACTTTAATAGACAGTCTTACAAAAAAGTTCATAAAAATAGTAAAACAAAAAGAAAAAGAAAGAAAATAAGGAGAATAAGATGCCAGACATAAAAGATATGGAAGGTCCAGTAAAATTTAAGAAGGGTATTGAATTATATTTTGATCCCAAAAAGGATATGTTCTACGATCCAAAGAAAAAGAAGTATATGTCCGAAAAAGATATCTTAAAACTTGAAGACGTTGATTTCGATGAATTGGAAACAATAGAAGAGGGTGTATATGACCCTTCAATCTTCAAAGCTATATTCATGGCAGGTGGTCCAGGGAGTGGTAAGTCTTATGTATCTAATAAAGTCACTGCTGGACTTGGAATGAAGGTTGTAAATAGTGACGATATTTTTGAGATTTTCTTGAAGAAAGCTGGAATGACCACAACAGCAAAAGATATTTTTTCTGATAAAGGTCAAGAGATTAGAGGTAGTGCTAAGAATGTTACTTCTAAAAGAATGAAACTTTATTTGGAAGGTAGATTAGGTTTGCTTATAGATGGTACTGGTAAAGACTACGCAAACATTAAAAAGAAAGCTGATAGACTTAGAGATTTAGGATATGACACTTATATGGTTTTCGTCAATACATCCTTGGAAATCGCACAGGAAAGGAATGCTGCGAGATCTAGAAAATTAGATCCAAAAGAAGTTGAAAAAATGTGGAGAGCTGTTCAAGAAAATATTGGGAAGTTTCAGAAATATTTTGGTGCTAGAAATATGATTATTGTGGATAATAATGCTGCTGATGAGAAATATCTAACAGAAGTTTATAAACAAGTTAAAAAATTGATAAAGAAACCTGCACAGAATAGATTAGCTAGAGATTGGATTTCTAAAGCTTTAGATGATAAAGTTAGAAAAGAAGAAGTTGAACTTTTAGAAAAATCAGAAGAATACCAAAAGTTCTTTCAATCTGCTTTGAAAAAGTTTGGTATAGACTCACCTGCTGAATTATCCGACAAGAAGAAAAAGGAATTCTTTGACTATGTTGATAAGAATTGGGAAGGTGAGAACGAAGAGGACGAAGAAGAAACTGTTGAAGAGAATTGTCATTCAAAACATAAGAAGATAAAAGAAGATGAAGAATTCAAACCTCACATGATGTATGACCCTAAAACTGGAAAAGCATACAAAGCAGAAAAACCAGAAGACCACGAAAGAATGTCCAAGTTGGGATATACACATAAAAAACCCAAAAAGATTGAAGAACTATCAATTGAAGAAGCAATCGCAGAAGCAAAAGAGTGGAAAGTTGGAGCTCCTGTATTCATAGTAATAAGTTATCATACTAATGGAAAACACTCCACCACAGTTCTTAGAACAAAGGAGAAAGCAATGAAGTTTGCAAAAGATGAAGAATATCACGAAGATGATGTAAAAGGAACTGCTGTTCTTGATATGAAAGTTGGAAAGTTTATTGATAAAGAGACTGGAAAATATATCAAAGAAGACGTTGAACTTTCCGAAAAGATACATCCTGCTTTGAGGAAGTTGGAAACTGCATTAAATAAATTTCATAAGGGTTCCGAACTTGATGATTTAGTACCCGAATATGGGGCTAAGATTGTGGATGGAAAGAAAGTATATCACATAGAATACAAGAAGGGTAAGAAGGAAGGTGAAGAATTTGCCAAATCTTTACAGAAAGCTTTGAAGGCATCTTCCTTTTCCGTGATGCCATACAGAGGGGATGATAGTATGGTATCAATTGAAATCAAAGAAGACGTTGAACTTTCCGAAAAGATGCAAAAATATGTAGATGCTTGTGGAAAAGACTTCACAACATATTCCCTCAAAGAAGGAAAGAAAGATTATGAAATTTATCATAAAACTTTCACCTCCGCAATTGAAGAGGTAGAGGAGTTCGCTTCGAAGAATGGATACGAATTGGACAGTGATGATTTATTTAACACAGTCGGGACTGGCCCAAAAAGGCCAGGTGTGGGTAAGACCAACAAATACCATCTCAAATTGATTAAGAATGGGAAAGAGAGCAGGAAACAAATACATTTTCAAGTGTATGGGTTGAAAACCCAATACGAGCTGAACATGTATATATCATAAATAGGAAATAAAATGGATCGAATATCACAATATACAAAATATCTTAATAATGGAAAAGAAGATGTTGTGATAGAAGAGGAAGAAATACTCAAACCCTCTGAAATCAAAATATTAGTTCTCACATCTGCAACAGATAGTGAAGAACCTACTATAAATAGATTGGAAAAGGTTTGTAAAAAAAGAGGTATTGAACTTCACAGGATTTCTTCTGATAAAGCTTATGCATCCAAGAAGAGTGATTCCAAAGAAACCCTGATAATTTATAATTATGATGGTGAAGGGAATTCTATGGAAGTGAACTCTAATGATAATATAGTTTGTATTGCCAGAAGAACTGTTGTGACAAACAGGAATGCTGGAATATTACATAAGATGTTATCTGATCATGGAGTTTTCTGTATCAACTCTCCAAAGAGTGTAAGAACTGCAAGTAATAAATTTAATGCTTATATCAACTTTATTAATAGTGACATCAAAACACCAAGAACCTGTTTAGTGAGTGATGTGAAATACATTGACGATGCTCTTAAAGAAGTCGGAGGGAAGTTCCCTGTTATTCTGAAATTTACAGAGGGGCATGGTGGAAAGGGTGTTATGAAACTTGATTCCAGAGACAGTTTAGTTTCCGTTATTCAAGCATTAAGGAGTGATGAAGAAAATAAAAAAGAGTTAATCTTACAAGAATATAAAGAAGTCAAAGATGATAGAAGAATTCTTGTATTAAATGGTAAGGTGATTGCTTCTGCAAAAAGAAAAAAAATGAAAAGAGATTTCAGAACAAATGTTTCTTTGGGTGCTGAAGTAGAACCTCATAAACCAAATCAAGAAGAAATAGAACTTGCTGTAAAAACTGCAAAGTCTGTTGATTGTTATTACTGTGGTGTAGACATCATAGAATACAAAGATGAGTATTATGTTCTAGAAGTAAATCCATCTCCTGGATCTAAATCAAGTTATTGGGACTTGGAAAAAAAGAAAAATATAAACGGAACCGAATTAATCGCAAAACTTGTAGATGGTCTAATGGACAAAGACGATTGGAAACATGAAACAAAAGAAGTTGGTGTTATAGAGGTTGTTAATGTCTTAGAAAAGGGTATTGTCCCAATGACTGCTAAAATGGACACTGGAAATGGTGCACTCAATTCTATAGGTGTTGAAAATATTAAAGTTGAGGGTGATACTGTAGAGTTTAATATTAAAGGTCATAAAAATAAATTAAAGAAAAAACTTTTACCAAAAATGGATATTATAAAAAATAATGGAGATGAATCTGAAAAAAGATATTGCGTAAGTTTTGATATAAAAGTTGGGGAAAGGGTGCATAAAGATGTTCATTTTTCTCTCTCAGATAGAAGCAATATGAATCATACAATTCTTATTTCTAGGAAGTTTATGATTGATTCTAAAATGAGTGTGAACCCAAAGAAAAGGTTTGTTTTGGGTGAATTATAAATAATCTTATAAAACTTTTACAAAAAGGAGAATAAAATGAGTGGATGGTCAAATGAAGACGGTTCAAAAAAACCCAGTTATTTAACAGATGATGAGAAAGCAAGATGCTATTGTGATGATAGAGGTTGGGTTTTGGTTCATCTAGATGGAACTGAAGAAGTATTAGTTTCCGCAAATAGCTTAAACAATGCAGATGAAAAGGGTCATGGTTTTGATGAAACAACTGGTGATTCTTTAGATCCAGATAGAGACCCAGCACATGCAGAAAAAGATAATCAATTATCATAAAAAATATTAAAAATAAGTCAAAATAGAGGTATAAAATGGTTAAGAAGTTGTGGTCCAGAGAAGTAGACGGGCAACTACCGAATTGGTTAAATGAGGAAGAAAAAAGTAGATGCTATTGTGATGATAGAGGATGGGTTTTAGTTCATAAAGATGGTAATGAAGAAGTTATCGTCGCAGCTAATACCTTGAATGATCCAGAAGAAAGGGGTCATGGATTCGAAGATGGTAAATCTAAGGATTCTGATAGGTCAGGTGCTCATAATGACGTTTCATATTCCCTTGCAAGGTCTAGTGAAATTATTAATGAAGGGGCTTTTGTTGCAATAACCCTAACAACCACAGGTGTTGCTGATAATACTCAAGTTCCATACACCATAGAAGGTGTTGAAGCTGAAGATTTACAAGGTGGGCAATTATCTGGAAATTTTTTAGTTTCTGGAGGAACTGCTACTTTAATGTTAACAGCTGTCGAAGATTCACTAACTGAAGGACCGCAAACTATAACCGTTAGATTGGGTACTGGTGAATCCATTACGGTTGATATTAACGACACATCTCAAACCTCAGATCCACCAACATACAACCTATCAGCACCTGCAAGTATTAATGAAGGTGAAAATTTAACGATTTCCTTAACTACAGAAAATGTTGATAATGGACCAATTGGATATCAGATATCCGGAATCCAAGCTGAAGATTTGAGTTCGGGGTCATTGACTGGTGATTTTCAATTATCTGCTGGTTCAGCAGACTTAAATTTAACTATTTCATCTGACCTCTCTTTTAATGAGTATTCTGAGACATTAGTTCTAGATCTTAATAATGGTGAAGCATCTGTTTCTGTTGTAGTTAATGATACTTCTGTTGCCACACCAGTTTATACATTGTCAGCACCTGCAAGTGTTAATGAAGGTCAGTCTGTAACAATAAGTTTATCGACTCAATATGTTTCTGCTGGTACGGTTGTTAACTACACATTAGGTGGTAGTATCGATTTAGCAAATGATTTTGATTCTGCTTTATCTAATACTGGACAATTTGTTGTTGGTTCGGATGAGTCTGTAACATTGAATCTTAAATCAGATTTGTCTTTCAATGAGGGGAATGAAAATCTGACACTAACACTTCAAGATAGTTTAGGTTCTGCTAGTATTGAAATCGTAGACAGTTCAACTGCTACACCTTCTTATAATCTATCAGCACCTTTAAGTATCAATGAGGGTCAGTCCTTAACAATAACATTAGATACTCAGAATGTTAATGATGGTCCAGTTGGATACTCAATTGCTGGTATAAGTAATGCTGATTTAGATGCTGGTTCAGATCCATTAACAGGTAGTTTTACTGTATCTGGTAGTCCATCTACAGATTCTATAACTCTAAACCTTTCAGAAGACGTTTCTTTTGAAGAAGGAAATGAAACCTTAACTTTAACTTTGGATGGTGATTTAGATTCTGTTAGTGTTACAGTAAATGACAGTTCAACTGCTACACCATCTTACAGTTTATCCACATTGGGGAATGTAACCTTTGTAAATGAAGGGGATTCTTTAACAATAAGTTTATCAACTCAGTATGTTTCTAATGGCACTACAATTCCATATACAATTGGAGGTAGTGTTGACTTAGCAAATGACTTTGATTCTGCTGTAAGTAGTACAGGGCAATTTGTTGTAGGGTCTAGTGAATCAATAACATTCAACTTGAAAGAGGATTTATCTTTCGAGGAGGGTGATGAAACGTTGACATTATCATTAGATGGACTAAACACTCAAATATCAGTAGTAGTAAAAGACACTTCAAAAGCAACTGAGGTTTATACATTATCAGCACCTGCCAGTATTAATGAAGGTGAGACATTATCAATAACATTGAACACTCAATATGTTTCTGCTGGTACGGTTGTTAACTACACATTGGGTGGCAGTGTTGACTTAACAAATGACTTTGATTCTGTTGTAAGTAACACAGGTCAATTTGTTATTGGTACAACTGAAACTCTAAATCTTACTCTAGATTCTGACCTATCGTTCAATGAAGGTGATGAGACTTTATCATTGACTCTTCAAGATGGTTTGGGTTCCGTGAGTGTTAATGTGATTGACACCTCCACAGCATTACCAACTTATACCCTTATTGCTCCTGGAAGTATCAATGAGGGTCAAGATTTAACAATAACATTGAATACACAGTATCTCAATGACGGACCTGTTGGATATCAAATTTCTGGTATAACTGATGCTGATTTGGATGCTGGTTCAGACCCATTGATTGGTGATTTTGATATACAAAATAATACAGACTCTATAACTCTTAAACTCAAATCCGATCTTTCATTCAATGAAGGTCATGAAACGTTAACATTAACTTTAGATAACGATGAAGATGCAATTAGTGTTACAGTAAATGACAGTTCAACAGCAACACCAACTTATACATTATCAGCACCTGCAAGTGTTAATGAAGGGGATACCTTAACAATAAGTTTAGCAACTCAGTATGTTAATAGTGGAACCACTGTTGGATACTCAATTGCTGGTATAAGTAATGCTGATTTAGATACTGGTTCGGCTCAATTAAATGGTAATTTTGTTTTAGATAATAATGGTTCGGACTCTATAGTGTTGATTCTTAAAGAAGATTTATCAGAAAATGAAAATGATGAAAATTTAGTATTAAGTTTGAGTAATGGTGAAGATTCAATATCAGTTACGATTGTTGATACATCCAAAGCACCAGTCTTCACTTTAAGTTCAAACCCATTGGTTAGTGTTAACGAGGGTGCATCTCTTAGAATAAGTTTATCAACTGAAAATGTGTCTGGAAATTCAGTCGCATACCAAGTGACAGGTATAACTGATGCTGATTTAGATTCTGGTTCTGCTGCACTTAATGGAAATTTTAGTTTAGATGCTAATGGAGATGGATTTCTTGATTTCCTTATCAAAGCAGATGAAACAACAGAAGACAACCCAGAAGAAGATTTAGTTCTTACTCTAACAGGAACCTCTCACCAAATAAGTATAAATATTAATGATACATCAAAAACACCAATCTACAATCTATCAGCATCACCTCAATTTTCAGTTGATGAGGGTCTTGATTTAGTGATAACATTACAGACTCAGAATGTACCTGCTGGTAATTATGCATATAATGTTTCTGGTGAAGGTTTTGATTCAGATGATTTAAAACCTGATTCAGACCAATTAACAGGTGATTTTGTAATTACAGGTGCAACAAATGATGTGTCCTCAGACACTATAACATTAAAAATTAAAAATGATTATTCTTCTGGTGAAGGTGATGAAACAATAACTATAGCATTAAATAATGGAGAAGATTCCATTCAAGTTGATGTTATAGATACTTCTAACATGGGTTCTATTGATAGAGGTCAATTACCTATTATAAACAATGATCTTAAACACTCTTCTGTATCTGATGATGCTCAATATGCAGCATTAGGTAGTACTTCTTCAAATGGTACTGTGGAAATATTTAAATATAATGGTACTGGGTGGGATTTACTACAAACACTTCCTAAACCAGTGTTAGACACGTTAAGTGCTCATGGTATGGCTACAGCTTTCAATTCGGATGGTACAGTTTTAGCAGTTGGTGATGGTTGGGCTAATTCCTATAGAGGTAGAGTTTTTATCTATAGAAGAGGTGGAAATGGTCAATTTTCCCTTGAACACACAATTGATGGTCCTCATAATTTTAATTCATATTTCGGTCACGGAGTTGCCTTGACTGGTGATGGCAATCAATTATTTGTCGCTTGTACTCAGACAAACAAAATTCATAGATATGATTATGTAAATCAACAATGGCCATCATCTGCAGATTACACACTAGACACACCAGTCAAATATAGGGATGTTGATGTTTCATCCGATGGTTTAATGTTAGTTGCTTGTGGTGGATACGCAGCTCCATTTGAAGCTAGGGTTTGGACTTGGAATGGGACATCTTATGCAGATCATTCTGTAATATCTATGCCAACCCAAACTGCTACTCTCGGTGTGGCAATCTCAAACAAAAAACTCTTAGCTGTTAGTCAAGTTGGAATTCAGAATCAAGAGAGTAGGATTACATTTTTTGATTTGGATGGTACAACTTGGACACCAAGACCATTAGAGTCGTGGCAAACCAGTCCCTATGTTGGTAGTTGGTCAATCAGTCGAGGTTTTAAGGTTGCTCTATCTGAACCTAAAAATGATGGTAAGGTTCTTCTTGTTGAACATGAAGGTCAAATGCGTGATATTGTTGCAACAACTGATACATACTCAATTTCTGGTCCAAGCAGTATTAACGAAGGTCAAGATTTAAGTTTAACATTGACTGCTCTTGGAATTGATGGCCAAGTCGGATATTCAATCTCAGGAATCAGTGATGCTGATTTAAGGGTTGGTTCAGCACCAAGAATTGGTGATTTTGATGTTTCTGATAGTACAGGAACTATAACTCTTAAATTAAAAGAAGATACAAATTCATCTGATGGTTCTTTGACAATAACTCTTAATAATGGGGAAGCATCCAAGACTGTATCTATTATTGATATAACACCATCTTATGAATTAACATCAAGTCCACAAATCTCAGTTGATGAGGGTGTGACCCTTAGAATAAGTTTATCAACTCAGAATGTTTCTGAAACTTCAATCCCTTATTCAGTCTCAGGGGGAATAGATAATAACGACTTAGAGGGAAATTCTGACCCACTCACCGGTGGTAGTTTCAACTTAGATAGCAATGGTGATGGGTTTGTTGAGTTCCATATTAAAGAAGATTCAGTAACAGAGGGAACTGAAAATCTAGTTCTTACATTGACAGGTTTAGGTGAACAAATAAGTGTTAATGTTCTTGACACCTCTAAAGAACCAATTTGGAATTTATCAACAAGTCACACATCTCCAGTTAATGAAGGGACTAATTTGATTATAACACTACAGACCCAGAATATACCTGCTGGTGATTATGCTTATGAAATAACAAGTGATTCTGGGTTTGGATCAACAGATTTAGAAAACGATTCAGATGATTTATCAGGTGTTTTTACAATCACAGGTGCAACAAATGATATTTCTTCTGATTCTATAACGCTGAAAATCAGAAAAGATTACAGTACTGATGAAACTGATGAAACAATAACTATATCATTACCAAATGTTGATGCAGTTGCTGATATTGATGTTGTTATTAATGACTCATCTACATTAAATCCAACTGAAGATGGTAGAGTAGGTCAATCGAATACTTACCCAACTATATCTGGTGATGGTCAATATCTAGCTTTTACTGGAGTGGTAAGTTCGGCAATACAGTTCTGGAAATATGACAGTTCGTCAGGGTTGTGGGCCGACATAGGAACCACTGCCACCCCAAGAACGTCTGGATTTTATAACGGTCACGGTGGTGGAAATTTTAATGGAGATGGGTCATTACTTGCCATGAGTTCCCCAAGTGGTTCTGATTTACCTGGCAACATTGGTTATATTGACATTTATGAGAGAAATGGTGAGACATTTACCCTCAGAGAAACAATTACAGGGACTACTCCAAGATTTGGTTTTGGTGTTGCCCTTTCTGATGATGGTCTCACTCTAGTTTCTCATGACTATGTTCAACAAAACCTTGAAACTTTTAAGTGGGAAAACAATCAATGGAACCCTGTAGATAACGTAAATATAGGTATGGGGTGCTATGGTCAAATTGACATCACATCAGATGGTAAAAGATTAGTTGCCCCTTATCTGTATGGTAATTATGTTCGGGTTTATGATTGGGTTAATGGAAGTTGGAGTCATGTTGACACTATAACTTCTACTAGGACAGGTCATAGAATTTATGGTGCTCAGATTACCAATAATGGGAACACTATTGTTTTTGCTGATAATGGATATCATATACGGAATGAATTAGAAATTTGGGATTATGATGGAACTAATTGGAATCAGAGGGGTTCTAATATAATTGCTCCAGATTGGGTTGCAGGTAATTGGAACAGATTTATTTACATGGCTGCGTCAGAGCCAATTGATGGGACAGTAAGGTTAGTGTCAACAAAAGGGTACGTTTATAATATTCCTGCAAGTTTAAACGCATACTCAATATCCGGTCCAGACAACATTGATGAAGATCAAGATTTAATATTAACATTAAATACTCTAGGTGTTAACGGTGATATTGGATATTCAATCTCAGGAATCACAGATTCTGATTTGAGGTCTGGTTCGGCTCCATTGAATGGTAATTTTTCTGTTGCTAATGAGACAGGTTCTATAACTATTAAATTGAAAGAGGATGCAGATTCAGTTCCAGGTTCTTTAACAATAACTGTTGATCAAGGTGGAGATAATGAAACATCTAAAACTGTAACTATCAATGATATAACAGAATCTTATATTCTAACAGCAACAAATACTCTTAATGGAGCTATTAATGAGGGTGAGGATTTGACAATAAACTTGAGTACTGTAAATGTTTCTGGTCCAGTTCCTTATGAAGTTACCGGAAATTTTGAATCAGAAGATTTTGATACAGGTGGAGACCCATTATCAGGTAACTTTACTTTAGATCAAAATGGAGATTCTTCTGTAACATTTAAAATTAAAGCAGATGAGACAACTGATGGTCCAGAAAGTTTAACTCTAACATTAACAGGGACAGGTGTTGATCCTATAAGTATTACAATCAATGATACTTCCATAGAACCTACAAGTGAAGTGGGTGTTATAAGTAATTATGGTGGTGTCCCAGCAATTTCTGGTGATTCTACAGTAATGGCAACATATGTTTTTGATGGTGCAACAAGCACTCACCCCAATATAACAGTAAAAGGTAATGTGAGCTTTTTTAATAGAAATCCATTAACTAATGAAATTCAAACCACACCATTCACAACAATACAACCACCCAGCGGTGGGAGTGCGAATACTGACTCTACAGAATTTGGTAGGCAGAATGTTTCATTGAATAATGATGGTACAAAAGTAGCTATTGGTGCAACCGGAGATGGAAACGGAAAAGTTTATCTTTATAAACAGAATGCTGATCCTAACAATTCATCATATGACCTTTGGAAAACAATTTCCGCCCCAGAATCTACTAATTTTGGTTTTTGTTCTTTAAGTGGAGATGGTAATACTTTGGTTGTAGGTTCTTCTGGAAATAATAAAGTTTATACTTATGAATATGATTCTGTCGGTGATGGTTGGAATCCAGTTGCAACTGCTGAATTTACTCTTCCTGTAGATTTAAGTTCTGTGTCTATATCAAACACTAAAAATTCTCTTATAGTAGGTTCTTCTGAAACAAATAGTGTATATACTTATGACTGGAATGATTCTAATTCTTCTTGGGATCTTAGAAATGGTGGACTTTTAAATTTACAATCTGAAAATTATGGTAATTATGAGTGGGGTAACACGTTAAGTTTAACCAATGACGGTAATACTATGGTTTTAAGTTCAAGATCAAATACAGCCACTTGGCACGTTTGGGATTGGGATAGTGTCAATCAACAATGGGAGAATAGACTTGTTGGTTATGAAGATAATTCTGGAAGTTATGGCCCTCTAGGTAATAACGTTGCAAGTTCTGCTGTTAATGACAATAAAATCACTCTTGCAATTACTTGGAAGTGGAATTCTAATGCTCAAGTTAGATTGATTAATATTCCAAAAGACCCACCATAAAAAATAGTTTGAAAATAGTTATTGACAATGTTATAAATATAGTTTATAATATAAATGTAGTTAAATATAATATGGAGGATTTAATGAGTACTACTGAAACTACTGAAACTGAAACTACTGAAACCACATCGGGTGTTGGTGGTATTGTCGGAGAGACATATGTTACATCTTTGGATGGGTTGATTAGTGTTATTTTACAGGAAAGGTCAACTTTGGTCAGGTCTAATCAGAATAATACTGAACTTTTTAATAAGTTGCAGGAATTTATTACAGAAAAAAGTAATAATGTAACACAAGTTGATGGTGCTATTTCTGCTTTGAATGGTTTTGTCACTAAGGATACACCTAGTGATGATAAGCATGTTGTTGAATTGACAAAATTACATAATCAAAGAAATGACCTTATCAGTGAATTGAAAACTGCTGATGCTCAGAGAAGAAACATTTTCAGTACTATTACAATGACTGAAGGTGCTTTACAAGTGTTGAATCAAGTTCTTTCCAAGACTGATCACACAGAAGAAGGTGCAACTGAGGCAACAGAAGTTTGATAAATGAAAGACCTTAACAAAGAGAATATTGACATATTTTCTGAGTCATCTTATAGAAATCCTCAATGTTTATCATATGAGGATTTCTATGAAGATATGAATAGAGTTAAATATGTTAAGAGACTTTTCAACAAATATAATAGGGGTGGTGAGATTAAGACAAGATTAATCTTAAATCATATCATCGCATTCTATAATGTTTTTGAAAATAGAGATGCAACCAGAATACTTTTCTTCAAAATGGAAGAAAATTATTGGCCTTTATTGAAGACTTTTCTATTATATTTATCTTACATGCCAGAAATAGTTCATGGTGTTAATGGTAGAAATATTATGTCTGATGATATAAATATTGATGTTTCTATTTTTAGGGAACTGGAGGATATATGAAAAGTATGTTACGAGAAGGGTTTCTTTCAAATGCCCTTAATTATGTTGTATTGTATAAATTAATTTCTAGAATGATAACACCTATCAAGAAGACTAAGGCTTATGAACTTGGGATTGTTGATGAGAAAGGAAAAATTCTAAGAAAGAGTAAAACCTTAAAAACTAAGGAAGAGAAAAATGCTTTAACTAGATTGGACATATTTGTTTTCAATCTAAAAAGAATTCTTGGACCTCTTGGTAGGTCTAAACTTGCAAATATTGTAGGTGCTTTATATCTTCTCAAAGAACAAGATAACTTCGAAATATTTGGAGATGAAGATAATAGGTTTGTTTTGATTGAATCAAGATATGGTGATTTTGTTGAATCATTGAATCAAGAAGATTATCTTTTTATAGAGGAGATTGTTAATGCTGTTGGTGATGGTTCGAATTTAGCTGGACTTACAGGTGAACCACCAATTGATCTCAAAAAGAAAAAGAAAAAGAAAAATAAAAAAAAAGATGAAAAAGAAACTATATTCGTAGAGGGTAAGACACAAGAAATCCCAAGAAGAAATATAAAATCTTTAATTGGTAAAGCTAAGTCAAGTGTTGTAAATAGAAATATTACAATAAGGGCAATAGCAAATGAGATTGAAAAAACTTTAAGAAGAAAGTATGACATAGAAATAACTATTGAAAAGTCTAGTAGAGTTGATTCGGGGTCTATAATAATAAATGCTTATTATGATCCAGAAAATGATAAAACTGGAAATGATGTTCCAATTCAAATAGAATTGAAAGTTTCGGACCCAGAAGTTTTATTAAATTTAGACAATGCAATGTGGATAAAGTTTTCAAATGAACTTGCTGATGCTATTCAACATGAATATCTTCACATGACTCAACATAGGAATAGGGGATTTGTTAAATCTTCTGAATATAAACCAAAAATTACAAAAGAATTGAAAGATTTTTACAATTCTCAATCTTATCTTGGAAATTCTGATGAGATAGAAGCATACGCTTTGAACATCTCAAGTGAACTCCTAAATAAGTATAGAACGAAAAGAAAAACAATCGCAAATGTAAAACGATTGGATAAAAGTCTTTTCACAGCATCACCGAATTTGTTTGCTTACTTCATGGCATTCAATTTTGATACAAGACATCCAGTAATTAGAAAACTTCTGAAGAAAGTTCTATTGTACATCGAAAGTCAAAGACCTTCTAAGAATTAGGAAAGGATTATTTTATGAAGAAAAAGTTGATAGCGTTGACCATATTTGGTCTGATCACAAGTGGATTTTTCTTTTTTCAAAAATATAGGGGAACACCTATATTTAAAACCAGTTATTCACATTTTGTGGAAAGTGTAAGAAATAAAAAGGTAGATAATGTCATTTTAAGTGAACGATTTATTGATTACATGGTTGGTAGTAAAAAGTATAAAACCCCAAGACCAAAAGGTGAAACTGACAGTTTAAAGGAATTGAAAGGGAGTGAAATTTATTATACTTTTCAATCCGAGAGTAAGCCAATATTAACTCCTGTCGTAATTCTTCTTTTTGGGATTTTCTTAGCGGTATCAACTTTCATAATGTGGAGATTGTATTGTTTTATTAATAGAGTTATAAGCAATATGAGGCATATGCAAGGTGGTCCACATTTTGGTTCGGGTTCTTCAATGGGTGGTGGGTCTAACCCAGGAGATCCATTTGGTGGGAGTAGACCATCATCACCAGCAGAAAGCACTTCAAAATTCTTTGAACCAGAACAATCTGATGTAAGATTTGCCGATATTGCTGGTAATGAAGAAGCAAAAGAGGAACTTGAACAGATTGTAGATTTTCTTAAAGATAACAAGAAGTATAAGAAGATGGGTGCTACTTTACCAAAAGGTGCTATTCTATATGGTCCTTCTGGAACTGGTAAAACTATGTTCGCAAAGGCAATTGCTGGAGAATCTGGTGTTCCTTTCATGTATGTATCTGGTTCTGAATTCGTAGAAATGTATGTCGGTGTTGGTGCTGCAAGAGTAAGGGATATGTTTGCAAAGGCAAGAGAAGCATCACCTTGTGTAGTTTTCATTGATGAGATTGACGCTGTAGGTAAGAAAAGAAGCAATAGTGATAAGAACTCTGAAAGGGATCAAACACTCAATCAGATTTTGGTTGAGATGGATGGTTTCAACAGTTTAGGTTCTGATGTGATTGTTATCGGTGCAACTAACAGACTAGAGACTCTTGATGAAGCATTATTACGACCAGGAAGATTTGATAAACATGTTTCTGTAGACTTGCCCGATAAAGAGGGTAGATTGAAGATATTGAATCTTTGTTTGAAGAAATTACCCCTATTGGAAGACGGTGTTGATTCTCATAGGTTGGCAAAAAAGACTGTTGGATTTTCTGGTGCGGATTTAGTGAATGTTGTAAATGAAAGTGCTTTGTTGGCAGTCAAGGATGAACTCAAGAAGATTAGTCAAGATTGTCTAGAAAGAGCAATTGAAAAAGTTGCTTATGGTTCTGAAAAGAAGTCTAGAAAACAAGACGAGAAAGAACTTGAGAATACTGCTTGGCATGAATCAGGACATGCCCTTCTAGGTCTAATATTAGACAATAACGCAAAGATTGATAAGATAACCATCATACCAAGAACAAAAAGTTTGGGTCATGTGTCCTTTCTATCTGAAGAGAAACATTCAACCAAATCACAACTCTTAAATTCCATCTGTATATCTTTGGGTGGTAGAGTTGGAGAAGAAATGCTTGCAGGTGATTATACTCCAGGAGCATCTTCTGATATTAGAAGTGCTACTCGAACTGCTAGAAACATGGTTACACGATGGGGTATGAGTTCCCTTGGAATGTTAAACTTAAACAACATGGAAGAAGGTTGGAAAACTCATGAACTTTCTGACGATATGTTGGAAAAGGTTGATAAAGAGATTCGAGGGATTGTTGATGGTGAATATGATAGAGCAAAAAAACTTCTTGATATGAACAAAGAATCTCTGAAGAACTTGTCTGAACTTTTATTAGACAAAGAAACACTAACTGGTGAAGAAGTTGAAAAACTACTTGATGGTGTTTTAGTAAATATTGAAGGATACAGTGTATTTTTCAAGAAGGATGGAGAGTAATGTTTGGTAAGTTATTAGGGGGTTTAGGTGGTCTATTAGGTAGATTGCCTTTGATAAATAAAGTCCTAGGTATATTTGGTCTCAAGAACTTGGTTCTATTGGGTGGTCTGGTTGGATCATTCTCAGTGGCTTATTTAAGTTTTAAGAATGTGACTAATACAATATACAAAGAACACAGAAGAGTTTATGATAAGATTTCAAATCTTGAAACTGAAGTTGCTGAAAAAGATATAGAAAATCAAAAGTTGAATAAAAAGATAAATTCTTTGAAAACTCAAATGGTGGTTCTAAGTATGGGTTTCGAACAAGTTGCTGAAGCACTGAACGAAATAATAAAGAACGAAAGAGAATCAAGAGAAAGTATTAAAAAATTAGAAGACAGACTTTACCGAGAAAAAGAAGGTAAAAAGTCATTAGAAGAATTGGCAGAGAAAAAACCCAAAATGGTAGAAAAAATTTTTAATGATGAAATGAAACGGTTGAAAAGGTGTATTGAACTTTTCACTGGATCAAAAAGAGGTGAAGATGAAAAGATTAATTGTACTGACATTTTTGGCAAGTCTGCTGATTAGTTTATTAACAGGTTGTAAAAAACGACGAGAAATAATTAGAAAACTCCCACCAGAAGTTGGTGAGATGATTAAAGAGGGTAAACTAAAACCTGCTCTCAAAATTCCTAAAAAAGACCCAGTAAAACTGAATGATGTAAATTTCATTGTAGTTACTGAGAAGAACATTGAAGAAGTGTTTGCTAAACTGAAAGATGATGATAAGGTTCCAGTCTTATTCTCTCTTGACGGAAAAGATTACAAACTAATTTCTTTGAATGTTAGACTTTTATTAGATTATATCAAGTATCAAAAAGTTGTTATAGGTTTATATAAAGATTACTACGAAAAAGACAAAAGTGTTGACAAAAAGTAATTTTTATTCTATAATAAACTTATGAGTATTTGGATTGAACAAAAATATATTGGATTATTATCCCCTAAGTTAGATAGATTTCATAGAGTTAGAGACAACTTATGGAACTTTAGATGTCCGTATTGTGGAGACTCGCAGAAATCGGAGGTTAAAACTAGGGGATATTTCCATTTAAGTACAGATCAAAGCTACTATATTTACAAGTGTCATAACTGCGGATATTCCACTTCCTTTACAAAGTTTTTACAAACACATGACCCTTTTTTATATCAAGAATACAAACTTGAGAATCTAAAAGAAACAAACCAGTTGAATAAGACTGAACCTGTTTATAAAAGTAAGCCTGTAAAGTTCAGTAAACCTAAAAGGAAGGTGAAAGAACTTCCTATGGTGAAGATGGACAATTTAGATGAGGAACACAAAGCAGTTCAGTATCTAAATTCCAGAATGATTCATTATAAATATAGATGTAGATTCAGTTACACTGAAGACTTCAAGAGACTGATAGAATTAATCAGTCCAGATAAATCGCAAAGATTGAAGAGTGAGGAGAGAATTGTTATTCCCTTCTTTAATCGTCAAAACAAATTAACCCATATTCAAGGTCGAGCACTTGATGATAACAGTCTCAGATATATTACAGTAAGTTTATCACAAGGCAGTAAGGTTTATGGACTTGACAGAATTGATAATACAAAACCAGTTTATGTCGTAGAAGGTATTTTTGATTCACTGTTTTTAGAGAACTGTGTGGCTATGACAGGTTCTGATTTGAATACAGAAGATTTGCAAGATTGTGAATTGGTATTCTTATTTGATAATGAACCAAGAAATAAACAGATAGTTCAGAAAGTTGAAAAGATAATAGATATGGGACACTCCATAGTATTGTTTAATAATACTTTCAAAGGTAAAGATATCAATGATATGATACAAAGTGGTCATACCATTGAACAGGTAAAAGACTATATTGAAAATAATACTTTCAAGGGTCTTAAAGCAAAAATGAAATTTACAGAATGGAGAAAATTGTGAACGAAGAACAGGATGTGGAACTTAAAGAATCTCTCATTAGGACTAGGGATTTTCTAAACTTTCTAAAAAACTACGATGACTTACCAAAGTTTGTTAAGATTGACGCTGAGGTTTTATTGAAAGATTTCCCAACAGATTACAACCTTACAAGATTATTTAATAAGTGAGTTTGTTATGTTTATGCCAGCTTACACATACGACGATATTTTATTACTACCTAATAAATCCTTACATTCTAGGAAAGATCCAAAATTGGAAACAAAACTTTCTAGGAATATTTACATAGATAATCCTATAACATCTGCTAACATGGACACTATTACTGGGTTTGAATTAGCAAGGACTATGAGTAAAATGGGTGGGGTTGGATTTCTTCATAGAAATATGGAGATTGAAGAGAATGTTAGAATAGTAAAGAAGTGTTTAGATGAATGGGAAACATACTGGAGTCCCGTTGTACCTACTGTTGGAGTTTCTACTCTTCAAGAGATGTCACGAGCTGAGTCTATCATAGAACTTGGAACTTCAGTTATATGTATTGATATTGCTAATGCTTATTCTGATAGAGTTGTCAATATGATAAACTTTATTAGAAGTAAGAGTTCATATATTGATATTGTTGTTGGG
>VTLG01000030.1_pt1 | contig 49227 bp, 65 predicted proteins | sample 4694571 | NCBI WGS metagenome assembly VTLG01 (sample SAMN12604809, study PRJNA352737) | marine metagenome | biome: ENVO:00000447; feature: ENVO:00000209|ENVO:00000569|ENVO:01000036; material: ENVO:00002151; isolation source: viral sequences binned using virsorter ... | reverse complement strand
AGGACGTTCTTTCCCTGGAGCAAAGTTGAGCTTGCCACATGACACATGAATAAAGATTTTCCAACACCTGTGCCAGCGAGAGCAATGTTGAGAGTCTTATTCGGTAAACCCCCTTTCGTAATTTTATTAAAGAATTCGAGATCAAACTCAATCTTATCCTCCTTCCTGTGGTAAGATTCGTATCTTTTTTCATAATCGATTAGATAATCATGTCCAATGTGAGTGTCAAAACTTACTGATAAAGCATCGGACAAAATAGTAGGGATACTATCCCGATTCTTATCCTCATCTTTCCCATCAGCAATATGAATAGATTCCATCAATGCCAAATATATGGCACGATCTCTACACCATTTCTCTGTAGTATTTACCAACCACTCAAACTCAGTAGGTTGCTCCTCAAGATTGCTAATTAACTGAGTAATTTCTTTAAAAGAATCATCAGTAATATCCTGTCTTTTCTCTGTCTCAATACACAATACTTCCTTGGTAGCAGGTTTGTTATACTCCTGCACAAATTTTATTATCTCCTCAAAAACTATCCTCTGATTTCTCTCTTCAAAATAATCTGCCTTAATAAAAGGAATAACCTTACGGACATACTCCTCATTATGAAGCAAGTTTCTTAGAATTAAAAACTCAACATTATCCATAATTAAAATTTACTACCACTCTTCGATGTTGATCAGTACAAGTTACTCCAGCATGTTCTAAGGTAGCATCAAAAATAACCATTCTATTTTCTACACTCTTTATCTTACCATCTTTTTTAAATTGTGTATATCCATTACAAGTGTTTATATAAAAAACTGCAGTAGTTGGACAAGGAAAATCATCCGTATGATAAGAAGAAGATCTTTTAAAAAAAGATTTGGGTCTTGAGTTAACCTTAATCCTCCACAATTGATTAACTTTCAATGACTTCAAACAATAATCCCACAATGAAAGATAGGGTGATATACTTTCAGAATTGCGATTATAAAAAGTATGTTTATATTGAAAAAGTCCATCATCTCTATAAGATATACCCTCATTATAATACCAAGGAAAATTATCTCCCATTAATACAGATTGAATCTGGTTAAATTGGTATGAAGGTAAAAAATTATCAATTACTTTCATTTATCATATCAAATACAAACGTTATCCTGGTCTCTTCACCAAGATTCACGGCACCATGAGGCATCTTATTATTAAACCAGAAAAGTGTTCCTGCGTCAATTATCTCAGTCTCATTTCCAACAAAATATTGATACTGTCCTGCAATAGAAAGATGATATCTATCCCTCGTTTTATAATAAGTTCCTTCATCTATATGAGCACCAACATATCCATCTACAGGAAGAGATAAAAATCCACACCTATGAAGTTCTCTTCCAGGCATTTCTTTTTCTACAATTCTCAATATCTCCGTATGTCTCCCATATGCAGCAGTAGGTTTACTTAATTCAGAATCTCCTACAAAATCTTCCTTCTTCTTTACTGCTCCCATTATCAATTGAAGATTGCCAACTTCAATATCAGCATACCCTCTTTCTAATAGAGTATCAGTACCCTTCCTCTGGATATACCAGTCATCAGAATACTGCTCTAGTTGATCAATTACTTTTGATACATCTATTCCCTTCTTTAAAACCTTTATATTTTTCATGACCCATAGCTAAACTCCTTCTGTGCTATCTCATCTAAAGCTTGCAACACTTCAGGAGTAAAGTAAGTATCTGGATTCTTATATATCTCTTTGGCATATACTTTCTTTCCATGGATTTCATATCTACCAGCGACATTCTTCCATAGATCTCCAATCTCTCCCAGATCTAGAAGACCGTAATATCGATCCAAACCTCGTTCATCATAGAAGAGTCGAATTTCTACGTCTTTATTTTCTTTAGAGAGTCTGCTTTTAGCTGTCTTAGCTTTGATAATGTTACCAACAACCTCTTTCTGATCCTTTTCCTTTTTCTTTGTGAGATAAATGATCGTACTCGCGGCATATTTGAGACCAGAACCTCCTCCCATTTCTTTAGTAGGGACATAACTGCCGATGACATCGTATGTGTGATTTGTGACTATAAGTGGAATGTTAGCTTGACCCAACTTTAAAGTTAACATTCTAAACGCACCTTTAACCAATTGCGATTTGGTCATGTCCCGAACTTGTTTGTCGTTCAGTGCGTCAGTTATTTCTTTTTCAGTGGAAAGCATACCTAAAGAGTCTAACACAAACATACACGGTTTGCGATCCTCTATGGGCATTTGTAGATATTTATCAACTGCCTTTAATGCTTTAGTTCGGAATTCCTCAATGGTCACCACATTGATAACCACAAACCTTTTGGTATCAATATTTCTACTCTCTAAAAGTGCCCTAGTAATGCTACTCTCAGTATCAAAATAGAGTACATAAGCATCGGGGTTAGTATCCAAAAAGTTCTTTGCCACTGCGAGAGAGAAAAAAGTTTTTCCTGTACTAGATTCTCCAGCAATTGCAGTGATCTTATTACTAGATACACCACCAAAGATAGAACCTGATACAAGTCCGTTAAAAACCAACGAACCCGTATCAATAAAGGATTCACTGTCCGATATATCGGATGCGAGTTTGGTGTAGTCATCTCCAATTTCTTTTACAATATCTTTCAAAAAATCCATTAAATCGTCATTCCTCTTTCTTCACGTAAAATTTTCTTATATGGACCATCTGGATTAAGATCTCTCACCTCCTTAACTTCCTTTAATAGATGATATAGTCTAGCATCACCACCTAAGGCAAGTGCTTTAACTATTGTATCTAAATCTTGGTCGTTGATGGGTAAATCCATTAGTTCTCCTGCCACCAGGCAATGTATGTGTATCTGTTATTACTGGGTATTGAAGTCCCATGTAACAATTTTTTACTATTAAAGAGTGCAGCTCTTCCTTTTATGGGGTTAATTGTAATACTCTCTACACCAGGTAGAGTTCTTAATAGAGTTTCTCCACCTTCAAAATCATCATTCAGATAACAAACTAAAGTCCAATCAATTTTAAATGGATCATGGTCACGATCCCGATGCATCTTAGTGTATACACCAAGTTGTCTCTTTACCAACTGATCAAAATTAAATTTAAGAAGAGGATAATTTTTCAACACAAAATTAATAATTTTTCTTCTTATTAAATTCTTTCTTAAATGATAAACAGGAGTCCCTCTTAACGGTATTAATTGAGAACTCTCATAAATCTCATTAAAATTATGATAGTACTCATTAAAATAATTAATTAAAAAATCACACTCCTCAGTTAATAAAAAATTGTCAATAATTTCATAATCTATCATGTAAAAAATAACTCTAAATTGACAGTTTTTTCTACATTCCACCCAATGGCATCTAGGATGATCTTAAGTGGCTCCAAGAAAGCCTTGTCAAATTGTAAGTCGTAATCCACATACTTGTCAAGACCAATCTCATGAGGAAAATCCTGAATAAACGAAATAATATTCTCATGAATAATATTAGGTTTTTTCAGATAACAAAATTTGATCTTTTCACCATTTTGAATAAGAGAATACTTATTATCCAACTTATGCTTTTTAACATAATGGTTGTATAATAATGCACCCCGTATATGTATAGGAGTTCCTTTGGCATATATTGTAGAATGTGCCTGATACTTAACGACATCAGATGCAGAACGGGGAAAAGCAATATCTTCTGGAGGAAGTTTCTTAAATTCCTGACGACTATGATCAATAAAATCAATCACCTCATCTTCTGTACCATTCATCATTATCTTCAAAGCATCCTTAATCATAGTGCGACAAGGAGCAGGTGTTGAGGACTTAACTGCCTCAATACCCATCATTTTTAACTTGGGTTCTTCATACCTAACTCCTTCACTATCCCATACATTTAAAATATATCTTTTCTTAGCAGTCCATATACCACGATCGGCAATGTTCTCCCTCTTCATGAACATTTTTTGGTCATAGGCATTGACATACCCGGCCAGTTCTTGGTAAGCACCTTCAATAAAAGGCTCAAATTCATCTTCACACACCTTGTTAAGGAACCTAACAATGCCCTCATTAGTTTTCTCTCTCCCCTCGTATACACGTTCAACCAGAGGACCCAAATTAAGATAAATGGAATCGGTATCAGAAGCAATAACATAATCTACATCCTCAGTTTTCAATATCTTATTAAGATGAGCATTCATCTTATTCTCTATCCAACGAATGGATACTTGGCCAGACAAAGTAATGGCTTCGGCATTAGCAAGTTTGTAATACCTAAAGTACTGATTGCCGATAGCACCATAAGCAGAGTTAAGTGATATCTTCTTGGCCATCTGAATATTGTTACACCTCGCAATCTCCTTCTCAAGTGTCTTCGTTGGAGTCTTCTCATACTCTTGTTTAGCAGCAAGCATCCTCTTCTTAAAGACTACTCTATCACCATACATCTTATCCATCAACTCTGGTAGGAATCCACGCACATCCTTCCTATACTGTGCTCCATTAGCACATGTAGCATACTCCCTACCAATTTCAGTCTCTTGGTTTAGAAACCTTTCAACACTCGCGCCGGGACATCTAGTCTCCCTGAGGGTTTCTGGACTGATATTATATTGCATAATAAGATGAGGATACAGACTATTAAGGTCAAAAGAGACAACCCAATCATACTTTCCCGGTTTCGGTTCCTTGACATATGCACCTGCGTACTTTTCGTTCTTTTGTGATCTATTTTTAGGTGGAATAACAATATTTCTTTTCTTCAAGTAATTATAAATGATGTTGTCCCACATCCTTACCTGATAGAAGACATCATTATAATTGACCTTAGCATCATATGCCATAGTCAATGCAAGTTCTATCAATTTCATCTTGTCTTCCAAACGGTCAACAAGTTCCACGTCCACTATATTATACTCAATGAACTTCTGCCAACCCTTTGTGTAGAAATCCTTAAACGTATCAAACTCACTATGGTCAAGTTTTTTCTGACCAAGTTCAACACTAGCAATATAATCCAATCTATAGGATTCTTGTGCCTTATAAGTAAACTTCTTATAAAGATCAAGATAATCTAACTGACATACTCCACCAACATCAAAAGTTATATGCCTCCTACCTTTAATAAAAGTCTCACCCTCAGATACTAAACCCCATGGAGAAAGTCTCTTCATTAATTTCTCACCAAGGATCCTATTCAATCTCCTGGCAATATAAGGAATATCATATAATTGAATGTTCCATCCAGTAATAACATCTGGAACATCCTCCATCCAATGATTAATAAACGAATTTAATAATCCATGCTCTGTGGGACAGTGATGATATGTTACATCCTTCCTATCATTCTTAAAGGGTTTACTTCCCCAAGTAATGATTTGCTTAGTAGTATAATCTTGTATTGAGATTGCCAAAATCTCTTCTGAGCACGATTCCACATCAGGGAAACCTTGCTCAGACGCAACTTCAATATCCAAAGTAACAAGCTTAATTTTAGATATGTCAAACTTGATCTCATCCTCAGGATATTTCTCCGATATGTATTGGTAAATATACCGATCATTCCCGTATATCTCAAAACCCTCAACATCTTCATATCTTTTATAAAACTCACGACAATCCCGTACCGTTCCTGGATTAATTGGTTCAACTTTTTCTCCATTCAACGTTTTATATTTAGCTTTTCCTTTAGATTTGACGAACAAAGTAGGAAAAAACTCATCCCTATGCTCATATCTCTTCCCATCCTCAACCCCTCTAACCAAAAACTGGTTACCGATCAATTGAACATTAGTATAAAATTTCATTTCAAAAATCTAATATTAAAAGAAATAACAGTCTTCCTAGTTGATGTGTGATTAGGTGGTGACATATGTTCTATTCTACCATCAAATGTCAACATTTGTCCCTCCTTTACTTTGGGAACAATTTCTTTCCCTGTCTTAGGATGTTTTAAAATAGTTCTTAAAGATTTATCCTTCAACTCTACAAAATATATGTTAGTCAAATCTTCAGGAGAATGATTATGCCACCAATGCTCTGATCCAGAATTTGGATAGTATTGATTAAACCATGAAATATTAGTAAATAATTTCTTAACCTTAAATTTATGATAAAGAAACTCTTGATATTCTTTTAAATCTCTTTCTGAAAACGCATATTTAACCCAACGATCCTGTAAATGTGGAGTATCTTCAAGAAGTTTATAATCAGTATTGCTGATAATAGAAGAACGGTCCTTTATATCAAAATTTTTCCATTCGGTATACCCAGATGATGCATATACAACTGCATGATTATATGCTACAGATAGAATTTTTTCCTTATTAATATGATGATCTTTAATATCTCTAATATAATAAAAGGAACTCATTTAGTAAGATCTAGATACTTTTCAAGTAAAGTGGGAGTAGGATCACACAGAGTAACTATCTTATCAGAACTAATCATAAAGACATCATCCTTTGTGACATTAAGTAGCCATGGTTTTAATACCAACACACCTTCCTCAAGAGTTATCTTCTCTTCAGATGAAGTTAGAATAAAAGGATTAATTAATTTACAATCAGGTGCTCCAATATCAATAGCAGCAACCTCTACTATCTCACTGATTAGAGTCTGATTACTGGACAGTGCCAGTATTTTTATCGTCTTTTCCATAATTTACTACGTCCTCAACGTACATTTCCTTTAATTTAGCAGTAGGCTCTACCATAGTAATTAGCCAATCGGCAGCCACAGGAATTTTAGTTTCTGGAGTTAAGGGTAACCAGGGGAAAAGAGAAACCTCATATCCTGCTTTCTGAGTATTTCCATCCTGCTCCTCAGGAAGAGCTTGAGGATTTCTCATTTTAATAACACATGGTTTTTCAAAGAAGTATCCTACAACCCTACTTTCTTCATCTTGTCCCACACGCATTTCAGTAAGATCGGTAATAATATCTTCACCTGATTTTAATAATACCAATTTAATTGTCATAAGTTAGATCCAACGTGTAACTGTTAATTCAATGGAATTGTCATCCATTTCCCATTCTTCTTGGACTTCAAATCCTTCTTCCTTAATAGTAGAATGTATAGTCATTCTAGCATACTGTTGGGTAAGTTTGTCAATAAACCTATTTACAGGAACATCTAAATCCCAAGCATCGAGCTCAGCAACTAACTCATAACTTTCTGTATTCTTATTCCACCTAAAACCAATATCATTCTTTATGGCAACATCAGCAACAAATTCTGGATGTCCTTCTCCATGATCTGGATTAGCAATAACCAATTGCTTATTCTCTTGAATATCATGTCCCATTAATTCTAATGCTTCAATCAATTGAGGACGTTCTTTAATTTTAGTTTTAATACAAGTAAAGTGTGACATTAGGGTCCTGGGAAATGTTGCTCTTGAGATGAAACTGAAACATGATCATGTTCAACGACACTTCTATACATATCAGCAGTTGGTTCTTTATATAAAACCACTCCAAGTTTTTCTTCGATACGTTCAGTAAGTTTTTCACAATTTGGTCCAGATACACCCGTAACCGTTTCAGTCACAGTGCCATCTTGCCTAATAGTAAATTTAATAGTTTCTTGTTGTGCCATTTGTTACATGATATTCCAAATTATTTAGTTACCTTTCCGATAACTCCATCAACTTCAATCTCTGATGGAACAATCAAACAAAATCCTATTCCAAGATTAAATACATTTCTCATCTCCTCCTCTTCTATCTCACCTGCCTTCTGAATAATATTAAAGATCTCAGGACGTTCCCAGGAAGTATAATCTACCTCTGCTCTGAGACCTTCTGGAAGGCAACGTGGGAGGTTTTCAGGGATACCACCCCCAGTAATATGTGCCATCCCAAGAATAGGAATCTCATCCAATAACTTCTCAATAATAGGAGCATAGATGATAGTAGGATTAAGTAACTCAGGCACATCTCTATAATAAATCTTCTGTTTGAATAACATATCATTAATCAAACTGTATCCATTACTATGGAGACCACTGCTTGGTAAACCAACAATTTTATCTCCTGGTTTCACAAGTCTCCCATCTACTATCTCATTCTCTTCTACTATACCAGTACAAAATCCTGCAAGATCATACCCCCATTGTCTTGGATGTTCAGCAGTCTCTCCACCTAGGAGTTCCATCTCTGCTATCTCACATCCTTTAATAATACCCTCCATTATCTGATCTAGTTTATCATCCACCTTACCAGTAGAAATATAATCTAAAAAATATAATGGTTTAGCACCAGAACAAATTACATCATTAACACACATGGCAACCAAGTCTTCACCTATGGTTGTATAATCATTCCAAATCTTTGCTATGTTTATTTTTGTACCAACTCCATCAGCACCAGATACCAATACAGGTTTCTCATATCCAGAAGGAACCCTTAACACACCATTAAAGCCCCCTATACTGGGAGCTTTTTCTTTAAGTCTTTCTACAAAAGCATTACCTGCTTCTATATCAATTCCAGAAGATTTGTAATCCATAAAAATATTATAACATAAAAAAAGGGGGTTGTAACCCCCCTCATATCAGAGATACTCTTTACGAGCATGATGCTCTGGAACTATTTTTCCCAATTTAACCACGAGGAGTCCGTCATCAAAGCTGACCTGTCGTACCTCGCAATCCTCGGAGATCGTCCATTGTCTTTCAAAGGATCTCTGTGCCAATCCCTTGTACACAAATTCTCCATCTCCTTCTGATTCTTCTTTCTTGCCTTGTACATATAGTTTTCCAAACTCTGTATAGACTTTGACTTCATTTTTCTTAAACCCCGCAAGGGCGATTTCGAGCCTGGATTCGACATTGCTAATTTGTACTAAATTGTATGGTGGATAATTTTCTGTAGTAGTATTATCCCAAAATCTATTGAGATAATCATCTAATCCTATGCTGTTCCTATTAATCCTCTCAAAGAGTTCTGGAAGATTGGCAGCATGATACCTGGCTAGTGTGCCCATGATTGTAGCTCCTTTACTAAGCGAGTTTGTGATTTGTAGACCCCGAAGGCATCCATACCTATTTATAGCACAGATCGCAAAAAAGTGTAGTGGGGTTAACCGTCATCCAATACCAAGAGCTATTCTAAAACAATAACATACAAGAGTATAGCTGTAAATACCAGTAAAAAAATTAATCAGCATCTTGAGACTTGCCTTTCTTACCAATATTATACTTCTGCTCTAGAACCCAATCACCTTTATCTTTATAGGCCAACACCTTAATTTGATTAAGAGGTGCAATATCCGAAACTGAATCTGGTTTTACTACTGAAATAAGTCCCCAATCAGCAAGTAAACGAGCAATGCGATTACGACGTTGTACGTCGTTAAGTGTGAGATTAGCATGTTTCCCATCAAGTGCAAAGAGTTCCTTAAAATGAACAATATAATATCTACCCTGCTTATGCAAGATGTGACAAGATTGATAAAGCTTCTTCTCTTTCCTTGATGCAACTCCAATACGTGTTAAAGTCTCACGCACTTTAAGAAAGTCATCAGGTTCATTAAGAGTTACTTCCACCATTTGGTCTTGAGACCACTTGACTTCCGGTTCTACCGTACTAGTCATTGTCTTCCTCCAGTTTCAAGTCGTTGTTTAATGTATTCCAGTTGTTGTTTTGATAAAATTTTCAGTGCTTGAGAAGCTTTCTCATTACTATAACCATAGTATTGTTTAACACTTTGGAGGTCCGTGACTTTATCCTTACGGAGCCAGGGAGAAAATCTCTTCTTTTTCCTAAGTGTATTTAGATAAAAAGAATATTGCATATCCTTATCTAGATTAGGATATTTATTCATTTCATTAGCAAACATTACACAATCAAAATGTCCTGAAAGACAACGATTAATAATATAAGGAGGATAATCTTTTATATCTTCTGATAAATCTTCCTTATTAAAATTAATTGAATTCAACCAATCCTTTAATTCAGTCATAATTAATTAATGATTTAATAGGAACATTAGGAATATTTTCTCTCCCATTTAAGAAAGATAATTCTATTATAAACCCACATCCCACCAAATTACCACCAGCTCTTTCTATTAAAGATGAAGATGCTTTAACAGTTCCTCCTGTAGCAAGAAGGTCATCAACCAACAATACTTTAGAACCCTTAAAAATATTAGATTGAACCTCTAATCTATCTTGACCATACTCTAAAGTATAATCAACTCCTATAACATTTCCTGGTAACTTACCACCTTTTCTAATTGGAACAAAGGGTATTTTTTCTGCTGTAGATAAAGAACTGCCAACAATAAATCCCCTTGACTCAATACCCGCAATATAATCTGGTTGCAATTCCTCACAAAAAAATCCTAGTTGTTGTATTACAAATGTCCAAGCTTCAGGACTTCTCAACAAAGGACATATATCTTTAAAAAGAATTCCATCTTTTGGAAAATTAGGAATCTCGTCTATGTAATTAGTTAAATTCATGATGAAGTAATGTTTGAAAAAGAGTATTTCCTTTATGAATATTTTCTTCCCAATCAGAAGCTGAATTTTCATCAGCACTATCAGAAATATATTTAAAGCTTCTAAAATCTATCTCTTGTTTGAGACAGGTTTTAGCAATAGCATAAGCTTCCATATCCACAATGTCACAATCAATCTCAGGCTTAGATATTGCAAATTTATCCCCTGTCCCACATACAACACCTGGAGCACCTATCATTATACCACACTCAAAAGGAGTTTGACCAAGTTCACAATTTAATGCTCTAGCATCCATATCCCTATCAACATATCCTGTCACCTCTACTAAACCATTAATATCACTTACCGATCCAGCAGATCCAAAATTAACAATAAAATCATATCCATCATTAATTGCTTTCATGGTAGCAATAGTAGCATTGACCTTACCACATCCACTCAAATAAATGGGATATCCATCTATCCCTTCTGCTTCCTCTGGAAGTGCAATAACTAATGCAATCATAATACATGATAGGGATCAATATCTTCACTTACCTCATCAACATCCCTCAACAAATTACTAAATCTCTCATCAGATTCAGCCATTATCTGTTCTCCTTTAGTAGTATAGTGAATAACAATAGGGTTAAAGAACTCCTCATGCTTCTGTTCGATATACCCCTGAGTGACATCCTGAACCCCAAAGAGACTCCCATAAGCACCTATGCGACTCAATATAACCCATAAAGCATATTCATCAACTATGCGAGGATTAGGAACAGGATAAGGAATTTTACCATCCTTTAATTTAAACATCAACTCCACCAATTCTCCTAGACGATCTATCAGATCCATATGAAGACCATTATTAAAAAGCATCACTCCAGTACAATACTTATAGACCTGCTCATGTCCACCCACATCCCTAATACAATGATCCACATAATCTAATGCCTTTCTAATATTCTTTCCACCACCTATATTTGGATCATGACGGAAACCAAACTCCTCTCTACCAAAGACTTCTGCATAATTATAATGGTCAAAAAGATATTGAACATCTCCATAGAATATAGTATCAGAATCTAGATATAAAATATTAGCTTTTTGAAATTCATCCTTTTGAAAAAATTGAAGATTGAACCATTTATAAATGAATAACATTCCATGTCTTACCTGCTCCTCAAAAGGTAAAACATTTACATTATAGTGAAAACGGAAATAAGGGGGAATAAGAGCAGGGTCATCGCAAAAAAGATAAACAGGTATTTCATTATTAAACTCCCTTAGTGAACGGATACTATGCTCAAGACGTTTTAATTCATGAGTATTGATATGCTCATGTCTATTTTTCTTATAAGAATAAAAAACTATATTCATGCTAATGCCAACTCCAAAGGAGTCTCTGGAACTATAGAATAGTTAGTAACCAATAATTCTGTCTTTATATTCTCAGTAGTCCCTTTATCACCACGATGAGCCATAGAATACCTCAACTTCCATTCTTTTAAATTATAATTCTTATAGAGTTCCATTAGTCTATCATTGACATTATATGTAATCATAAACTTATGAATACAATTATACACATCATTAGCAAATCTGTCATGATCAAATGATTTATGCATCTCCCTATTCTTACCATATAAAAAATCTTTTATGTCATAAGGGGGATCTAAAAATATAAACGTATCAGAAGAACCATGATCTCTCATTACCTCAGAATAATCAATATTAGTAATCTTCCATTCTTTAATTAACTCAGAAAACTGTGCAAGTTTATCTGCACCCACAAGAGAAAAATTAGAATTAGATGCTGTTTGTGAAAAAGTGCTGTTCTCTGTTAAACCAGAATAACTACACTTATTCATTATAAAGAATGCTACTGCTTTCTCAAAGTCATCATAGGTATCAATCTCTTCCTTATAAGTATTAAAGAGTTCTTTTGCTTTCGCAGTTACTTTATCCCTCTCTCCTTCATCAAGAGTTCTCTGCTTCTCTTCTCGCACCCTCTCAGAGAGTTCTTCACCCCTATCCCTTAACTGTATCCAAAAGTTATAAAGAGGAACATATAGATCATTAATCCAGACAGGAACATCTGGATTGGATTTTGTGAAATCAATTGCAATAGATCCACCTCCAATAAAAGGTTCTCTATACTCAGACACTACCTGAGGAAACCAAGGAGATAAAGTTTTAATAGCTTTAGATTTACCTCCAGGATATCTTAAGGGTGTCTTAAGTGCTTTCATTGATTTAACACCCATATCAATCTCACAACCATAAAAATAATAAGAACATAATATGTCCACATAATAGTCATACCAATTTTGTTATGACGAGATCCTCTCACATAATTGGGTGTACCTTGACGGTCCCACCCATCAACCATATATTCACTTGGATCTATTTTTTTCATCACCAATCAGGATAATAGGATATATTAGAGATATAATCGTATATTAAACTCCACCCAAACTCAAATGTCTGACCTCTTTCATCCTGAAGATAAAAAGGAATGTCTGGATGCATCATCTTTGCTCTATAATAATGAGCAACTACATTACAATCATCATCAATATGACGTTCCTTTTCTAATTCTTCTTCAGTCATTAATATATTCGTTGAGGAGGATCAGTAGGACGCATCAATCCATCTTCCCAAGCATCAGGAGCCATCATAGGATGTCGATAACGAGGAACACCAAAATCTAATTGAATGGGAGAATCTAATATACTCTCAAAACTTTCTGCCATTCTACGAAAACCACTTCCTACAAATAACTGTCCAGCACATACTGCCACTGTACAAGTTCCCCAGAAGATATAATACCATTGAGATTTAACTTGATGTCTTTTCTTTTCTTTTTTTTCTTTACTAGTCATAAATTTACTCATGGTCTATCAGGATGTTCTAATTGTTCTGTAAGATGGCCAGTTCCCTCAACAGTGAGTTCATGTATCTTAATAGAATCTTTTTCAAATATTTTAACATGAACTACCCCATCTTCACAAGATATTGAGACAGTTCCATTACAGGACCATTCCTTAGGATCTGTCCAATACTTATATACTGGATATGGATCACGGCTTGGAGTAGATGCTACTACTCTATAAAAATCATTTTTCATTGGTTTCATTTAAATTCACACTCAACCATAAGTTCTGTCAAACAAGCTAGCATGTTTATTTCCTGGTCCGCAACAAATGCACACTGGTATTGATACTTAGCAAGAATAAGAACAGCAGCAGGGATGGTAGAAGGAACGAGGGATTCATAAAGAGCATTATAAATGCGACGCAAAAGTACAGTAGGATCATTATCCAAATTATCGACACACCATTTACGTACTTCCGGAAAGTTCTTTTCTTTGAGGTTTTTAACGAGATCATGAGTGTTTACATCAGTAAAAGTTGCAAGAATGCCAGCATCTATCTCACCTCCCACCGAGTATCTTTGACACTCATTGAGAATGCGACGCCAATCGGGGAAGTGTTTGTTAATGAGTTCAACGAGGACTTTCGTATCACTTTGAATCCGCTCGGTGTCCAAGATCCCGTTAAGTCGCTTGAAGAATTCTGCTTGGAGTTTGGGTTTATCTCTTCCTTTGACTCCGAATTCAACGACGGCACATCTGGAGTGGAGGGGTTCGATAATTTTGTTTTTGTAGTTGCAGGTGAAAATGAATCTGCAGTTGTTTGAAAATTCCTCGATAGATGCTCTGAGTAAGAGTTGGACATCGGGGGTTGTGTTGTCTGCCTCATCAATGATGATGACTTTATGTCTACTATCAGAGGAGAGGGAAACTGTTGATGCGAAGTTTTTTGCATTGTTTCTGACGGTATCGAGGAACCGTCCTTCATCTGATCCGTTGATAACATAAACATCAACTCCTAATTGATTACATAGTGCCTTAGCAACTGTTGTCTTTCCACATCCAGCAGGCCCAGCAAGAAGCAAATTAGGCACTTCCCCTTTATCTAGGAAATCTAAAAAAGTCTTCTTCGTTGTTTCTGGGAGAATACAATCTTCAATTGTCTTAGGTCGATATTTTTCAACCCAAAGGAATTCATCTCTCATATTTTTTCACTCCTTAGTCCTCCTAATAGTAATAGGAACATTTTTTAAATTAGGATTAATAGATGATGTTGATGTTTTTGAAGGAAAAACTACCTGACAGCAATCAAAATAACTTTCATAAAGACAGAGAAGAGGAAATGAAGCCGTGGAATTATTTTGTCCTGGCGCAATATATTCTGGACTCTGCGATACAAATATTAAATCGTAAGATTCTATTTTTTCAGCCTTATCTATCTCATCCTCAAGAAAAAAAGATAACCTTCCATTATTCTGGTTCCATATCACCTCTTGCATCCAATCAGAAAAATCAACATGAGAATTAAGATTTTTATACCAATAATACTCCTTTATCTTTTGAAAATACATTAAAGCTCCCACCCAACAACCACAAGTGATATGTGGATTGGGACCTTCAATATCTGTTATTTGCCAATCTTCATATTGAATATCATGATGATGATCTAAATTATGCAATATAATATCATTATGATCTATAATATGTGGAATAATTTGATGATGGTGTCTTCCAAATACTATCTTCTTAGCATGAGCAATCTTACTATAAAATAAATTATTTAATTTTTTTATATGAAAATGTGATTGACACCAATCAATATCTATTGATAAAACCGTAAACGATTCATTACTCATAACTAGAATCCGGTTCTAGTGCTATGTAATATGTTAAATCATAATTCTTAGCACTAAATCTGGATAAAAGTTTCTGAGATACTACAACATCATAAGAACCAGGAATAATTTTAATATTCTCTACCTTAAAATTAAATGTAAAAGTTTTATCTGTGTCACCAACCTCAATGGAATATGAGTTAGATGTGTCATTCTTCTTATCACGAACAACTAACTTCACCTTCTCACCATCACCAACAACACAAAAATCAGGAAGCTGATAAATTGCTGCTGCTTTAAGAAGTTTGTCAAGTTGATCTGTACTCAATTCAAAACTAGCATCTTCACTAGGAAGAGTAATTGGTTTCTCAGGAGGAGTAACAATAACATTAGGGTCAGCAAAGAAATACTTAGAACGAGATCTTCCTTCTTTAATCACAACATAACTACTATTAGTAAAATCCAATTCAGGATTATTATGAAGACCTAATCCATTAAGGAATTGGTTGAGATCATAAATTCCAAAATCTTGAGGCAATTCCTCATCAATATTAACTTCAGCAAGAATATTCTTCATCACACTCATAGTGCGAAGTTTATTCCCCTGCTTAAAAAGAATAGATTGATTAATAGTCGAAAAGTTTTTAAGAACAGAAAGTGTTTTGTCAGAAAGTTTCATAACCACGGGTCGTAATTTCATTGTTTGAGTTGCCACTGAAATAATATAACAGCAAGCAATAATGCATTGCCTTTAGTATATCACGTTTTGCTTGTCCCTTCTTATCATACCGACTCAAATACTTAATAGCATTAGATCGACAGAAAGATTCTGCATCACCTACAGAATGAATAAGATCAAGAGTCTGAACATCAGAATTGTCATTGGTATAATGTCCCTGGTAGGTAGAAGAAACATAATCAGCAAGATCTTTCATGCTCTTATCTTCCTGATATTTTCTAACCGATGCTCCTTTTAAATCAGGTTTTGGTTTTTTATCAAAAGAAAGACTATCTACACCTCCTAAGGTAGGATAAGGATCATATCCAGCAGCATAATATTCATTTTTATCATATGCAGTACCAGCACTTCCAGTAAAGGAAATATGATCTTCACCCATGCCACCAAAAAGATGAGATCCTGTGAAAGCAACCGTATCAGCTGCACCATAAGTGTAACTACCTGATGCAAAACTAATAGTATCTGCACCACCAGTAGGATTACCAGTTATACTAAATCCATCCTCCTCCCAAAAACTTTGGTCCGAATCTGTACTTTCAAATGGATCGTCTTTATTACCGTTTCTATCATAATCATACCAATACTTAGATTTTTCTTCTCCTCCTAAAACAACCACATCACTCCGAATACCAGTCATGACATCCTCCTTAATTGGGTAGGTTTCGTCCATCGTTCCATTAAGTTCTTCATAAAGTAAACTCCACGCATTAACCATAACATTAAACCTCCTTCTTGTCAATTAGAAAATCAGTCATACCACTTAAGTATTTCTCCTCCAAATGTCGAATGCTCTCCAAGTCCAATTACCGTATCTTTCCTCAGAATCTGTTCTTCTCTTCAACAGATTTGTAAACCTATAATCGGGTTTAAAAGGAAGAGATCTAGCATACTTCCAAAAAGGAGTATTATATTTGGATCCCTTTTTATAATGCCATAAAATAAAAGTTTCAACTTCTTTTACTAATTTTCTTATTCTCATATTAGTTATATCTCTCTTCTCCCTCCCCACTATCCAATTCCAGGAATATCTACAAATATCCAAATACATATCAGCAGCTGATGATTCCATAGGTTCTATAAATCCTGATCTATTACCATTCAAAATAGTTCTTTCACCCACAAATATATTTTTCGCAATATAGTTATCGAAATCCAACTGTCCGTCAATTTCAGGTAGTTCAAATCTTTCTAAAAAATCTTCTATCGCATCTTCTTTAGATGTTAAAGTATTATTATACAAATAACCATAAGACACACTATTCTGATGAGGAATAACAAAAGTCCATCCATTAGGAGTGGCAACATGCCTTGTATAATGTAAATTAGGATCCGCCTCCATTTTCTCATATAAGAGAACAGAAGTTAAAGGATTAAGAATAGGTTCATAATCATCTTTATTTCTATTATTTCTACCTCTACAATCAAAAATATAATCAGAATCTATTTCTCTTTCTGGATCATCTATTTTCTTTTCTATAACTTTAAACTTACCAGAATCCAATACTACCCTAGATAATTTTGTAGGTGAATAATGCATTGCCATATGATGTAATGGAAAGCTATGAAATATCTTATCTCTTTTACTTCCCCATCCCTCATACATAATACCAGATTTAAAGGTAGCTGCTATAGGATTATCATACCAATCTATACCTAACGAATTCCCAATTAATGAAGATACTCCAACAGTAAAACCTTGTCCAACTCTTTCTTGAGGTAAAGTAGGATCATGATATAAGGTTATATCAAAAAGATCTTTACCATGAAAATAATAATGTAGAGCAGTAATACATGCAGCATTTCCTGCTCCCACTACTGCTATCTTTCTTTTCATTCACCCTCCACAGGAAGTTGCACCGTTGCATCTACCTTATCATAAAGTTCAAGAAACGATTGCTTGGTCTCATCATCAAATCTGTTTACACAAACTTGAATTGCTTTCATCTTATCATTAAAGATGGAATAAGCACGTAGAATGTGAACAAGACGACGAGTGCTAATGATCTCTTCAATACCACCATCATAAAATGTTTTACGAATAATGTCACCCCAATCAACAAGTCTCTTACAGAAATCAGTATCAGTTACACCTAGAGTAGCAGCAACTCTTCCTAAAATCTTTGTCTCTATATTGGGTGATGGATAGTCCTGCTCAAAGGTTACAGGGAATCTCTCAAGGAATGCTTCATTAAGTACATTAGTACCAATGAACCTACCGTCGTCGGATCCTTTTCCTTTAGTGTTAGCAGTGGCAACTACATTAAATCCAGCAGCAGGTTTTACAAACCTACCAATCTTCTTAAGGAAAATACCTTTACCCTCAAGGATAGGTTGTAAACAAAGGATCTTATTAGATGCTAAATCTATCTCATCTAGAAGGAGGACAGCTCCCCTTTCCAGTGCTTCGATAACTGGTCCATTATGCCATACAGTGTTACCATCAATAAGGCGAAACCCACCAATAAGGTCATCTTCGTCGGTTTCGATTGTGATGTTGACACGAATCAGTTCTCGCTTGAGTTGAGCACAAGCTTGCTCGACTCCGAAGGTTTTTCCATTCCCAGAAAGACCCGTGATAAACGTAGGATAGAACAAACCGGCTTTGAGAATGGCCTTAAGATCGCCAAAAGGACCAAACTTGACGAAGGTATCATCGATTTCTGGTGTAAGGTTCTGTTCTAATTTAGGCTCAACAGCAGGTGCAGCAAAAGAATTCTCAATATTCTCTACTGCTCTAGTAGTCACTTCCAAATTCCACTTACCCCGACCAACTTTAAATCGTTCAATCTTCTTAGTAACAGTTTGATAAGCAATATCATTCATGGCACAAAATCCCTTGACATCAGCAGCAGTAAACTCTGTGCCGTAATTAAGTTTTAAAGCCTCAATAATTTCCTTTTCAGTCATTTTAATGGCAAAGGGCATAGTTGATTTGTTTCAATAGATCTATTATAGTCGAAAACATAGAATTTTTATGCATATATAGACACTTATTATTCTGCCACAACATCAAAATTGACTGTCACTCTTGCATTTGCATCCGTGCAATTAGTGGAATAATGAAGATTAGATCCATCAAATATTGCCAATCTATTTTTCTTAGATTTTATTTTTCCTTTTCCCGGAAATCCAGTATATCCATTACAACTATTAGCATAATAAAGATAAGTTATAAATCCACTATCTTTGTGATAATCATAATGGGGTTGATGACGATCTATAAATTGAGCTCGAGTAGATAAATTTATCTTCAATCTCTTAACTCTGTTTAAAGGAATGGATAATTTATCCATGATAGGCATCATGATCGGAGTCCAGGATCCACTCTCTCTCATTCTAAAATTATCTATTAAACAATTACTAAAATAATAATTGCCCAAATAATCTCTATCATTCAAATTATGAACATAATACCATGGAAAATCTTTACTAATTGCAGCTTTAAATATACTATCACAATAATAATCTGATAAATGGTTATCAATTATCTCAATATCAGTCATATTTTTTTATACTCTGCTCCCATTCTTTTAAGGAAGATTGACAATCAGGTGGTTCTGGGTCTTTATATCCTTTCATCTTCTTCCACTTATTATGCAATGCACCCATCATCCATGACTGAGCAAGACTCTTAGGTCCATTCTCTAAGAGATCTAACTCATATTTACTAGAAGTATAACCCCTATACTCCTCTCTCCAATTGGAATCATCGTAAGATTTTTCAGTCATGCTACCAATTCAATAAATTCCCCAAGGACTTTCTTATTTAGTTTTTTGGTCTTCAATGACTTAACAAATGCCTTTTTGATTTGTGCCTTGGTTGCATCATCATCAACATCAAACTCAGCATCTTCAGAAAGAACTGTGGAGGACAATCCAAAATATGCATCATATCCAGAGTTTTTAATAATAAAACTTCTATTTTTCCTCCAATCATTTTGAGCCTTCTCATCATTTCCATACATTCTAATAAAAGACTTTCCATCACGAGGAGTCAATACTCTAATACCAATAAAGTTAGTATAAGGAAATCTATCTTTTAAATTTTTAAGAATTATCTCAGTAAATGTATGCCAATAAAATCCAAATTTATAAATCTTACCCAACTTACGATCACGTAAAAAACATTTATGAGGATTAATATTACGACATCCTAGATAAGGATTTGACTCCCAACTTCTCTGAACTGTTACATGATAAGGCATTCCCTCTGCTTCCCCATCAGTTAAAATAATACATTGAACCTTCTCCAATTTATTATCTTTTTGAAATTGTGGAAGAATTTGATGAAGAGATACTAATGATTCGTGTAAAGGAGTTCCTGAAAGAATTAAACGTGAAGGATAAGTATAATACATCTGCTTCCTAAAACAAACAGAAAGACGCCAAATATTGATCATCTGTTTCTCTAAAGTTTTAAGATTGACCTTACTTGTAAGGATATTCATCAAGTTAAATCTTTCATCAATCTTAAATACCCCCTCTTTCTTTTCATAATGAGATTTTAACTCATACCTATCTGGATCAGACCATTCATTAGTAAAAGCATATACTTCAAAAGGAATTGATGTTTTTTTACAAAACCAAATCAAATTATAAAGTTGCTTAACAGCATCTGTAAGAACATGCTGCATAGAACCAGACCAATCTAAAACAAAGATAAGTCCATGATTCTTCCCATCAGGAATAACATTAATCTTCTTAAAAATATCTTCATTAAATTTATATGTCTGAAGCTTGGTAGTGTCAAGAACTCCAGTACGACTGGTTGCAGTACGAGCATAAGCACTAGCTGATTTCCTACACTCAAATTCTTTAACTAGATAACTAACTTCTCTTCGAGCATCTTTTTTAAATTTATAATATTCACCATCTGCTTCTTCATAAAGATTCATTGGCACCTTCAATTTTGACTGCCAAGAAGAATGTTGTTCAGAAAAAGAAGTATCAATCTCTTCATGAACTCTTTCATTACTAACAATTATGGTATCTAAATTAACCTTAGGAATCTCAATATAAACATTCTCAACCCCATCTTGATTTATTAATTTCTTAATATTATTCTCTAATGCATCAACTGTCTCTACAACAGGATCAAAATCATCCACCCCAGAAGTGCTATCAACAGTATCGATCCTATCTTCCACAGGAGGACTGCTGCTAGTGTCAGGAATGGAATCAATATGATCGCTAGGGCTACTAGAGTTACTATCCCCAGAATCTTTAAGGTCTTCGAGAAAATCTTGTTGAGCCTTCTGTTTGTTTTCTTTACTCTCTTCATGCTCCTGCTGGCAGAAAGTATGTAACGCTTCTGCTGCGGATAAGGTGTCATCAAACGTTTCGGCATTTTTAATTAAAGTGATAATCTGTTTTTCAGCAGCCGAAAAAACCAAATCGAGCTGCGAACCAATCTTGAAGTATAAATTAGCACGATCAATAAAACCGTAAGTACTAAGATCTCTTCCATTTATTTCAAAATAGTCTTGCTCATAAAGTTCATTATATCCTTTATAAAAATTTTTTGCAATACCAACATATTTACGCTTCACCAATTTTTCAATACGAGCATCTTCAACTACATTAACACACTGTTTAGAAATATTTCTTTCTTTCCACCATTCATCATCCGGAGTAAAGAGTGCATGTCCTACCTCATGACCAACCATCATATCATATACATCATTACTAGCTTTTTCCCATAGAGGCAAAATCAGAACACGAGACCAAGGATTAAAAGAAGCTTGTTCAACCTTCTTATGCTCTACAATAATATCCTCCGTAGCAAGCAACCGTGCAAGAGTAGCCTTAATTTCCTGTTTGACTGCCATTGATTTTATTTGTTATGAACGTATTATACAAAAAAACGTCCCCCAAAAGGAGGACGTTATGACAGTTTTTTAATTGGACTAATTGTTAAATCAGAACCTCCTTACAGATCCTACGACAGACATTCGCATTGTCATCGCACTCTGTGAGGCACTGAAAATAATCATTTATCGCCGATTCGTGATCTTGACTTTCCATCTCTACTACGTTACCTTTCCAACCGGCTAATTGATTATAGGATACTAGATTGTGCATTGATGACCTCCATTTTGTACATTGAACACCATAACCAAGGAAGGTTTGGTTACATCTTGTTCTCCAATTCTATTATTATTTAGTCAGAATATCAACACAAAACTTGTTCGGTTTTACAAAAATAAATGCCTACGAGTTTATACCTACAAACTAGTTTTAATATTGCCTGCAATAACACATCTACTATCACACTTGGAAAGAGGTGCCCAATGATATAAAAAAGAAGGAAAAACAATCATCCTACCCTCAACAGGTTTTATTCTTTTACCCTCCAAAATAAAAGGAACGCAATTCTTTGGAACATTTACAAAATAACAAAATGACATACACCAAGGAAAATGATTATGTTTAACAACACCTTCTCCTTTATTATAAAGTATTCCCCACAATTCTTCAATCTCAAATGAATTACTAAAACCTACACCTTTATCAGAATCATCACCACCTTGAGTAAATTTATATGTTATCTGCGGTATTAAATTGTTTATCCACTGAACAATAAGATCCACCTCTTTTATTCCCCTCCTATGAAGATCCATAGAAGTAATACGTCCACCTCCCATTACTGAATGATCTAAATTATCCTCAATCTCTTGATATAGTTTAAAGTTTATTTTAGAAGCAAAGGGATAGTCATGATGTTGATACCTAATCATACATAAATATTGTTTTTAAACTGTGAGGGTAGGAGTCGAACCTACAAGTCCCGCCAGGAACACTAGTTAAACAGACTAGAGCGTTTACCGTTTCGCCACCTCACATTGAAAGCCCTAGGATAGGGCTGACATTAGACGTTGCATACCAATACCTCCACCACTTCTGGGGAAGAAATCAAAGGAGAGGAACTCTTCGAGTTCTTTCTCTACTCTTTCCTTACCAAACAAATTAATGATGAGTTGTGCATACTGTCCATCAGAGATGGTATAAAATGTATCTCTCATCTGTTCCTTATCAGTGCTCCTCTCAGCACTGCCTATGGTTTCCATACCACCTAGTATAACATCAATCTTTTTACTTGTACCATCATCGTTCCTTGCCATATTCCAGAACGGTGAGGTCCATTCAGGAAAATCAGTAATCATACCACGACCTATAGCAGATTCATGTCCGTGATCTAATTCACGTACCTTATAGTCTTCTGCCCAAGCATCATACTTTTTAATCTTAACTGTATCTAATGGTATTCCCAACCATTCACACAACTCAATTTCCATTGCTTCAAGTTCTTTAACACCACCTTTCATTTCAAACTCAAACATGGGAAAGATAGTTTCATGTCTTCCTTCTACAGGGTTTGGTTCTGCCCTATATGACGTTGAGACACAGAAAAACCCTTCTGCTGAAGGGTTGGAAAGTAATTCATATTCTAACCACATTTGTCCGGTCTGTGGTAGTGGCCAAATATTACCACCATAGTTATATGTTGCTACAGTTTCCGGATCTTCACAAGCAGCAAGGATACTTAAACGATTTTGTGTGTGGACTTCAAGAAAATTTTTAGACAAAAAAAATGACCTCAATAGGTCAACGGTCTCACTATATTTTTTAGGATCAATCAGTGCGGTCATCTTAATTCTTGACAAAACTAATTTATTTATACAATTAAAAAAAGCACCCCTGAGTTTTCTCACGAGTGCTCTTCGTCTTGCCTTTGCTTGACGTAATGCCTGGGGTTTAAGTTTTCGTTTAGGCAGTTTCCCAGAATTATGCTGCCAATTCGGGATAGAATGTTTCAAGGTCTTTCCTGTAAAGGATTCTAAGATTATCTATAAGTTTATCTGTTTTCTCCAGTTTGTTGCCCTCATCTGAGTGCATCGGATACATTATATCAGGATCCCACTTTAAATCAAGATCGACTATGCCACTTAGCCAACTGAAGAAATTCTCTCCCATCCCATCCTCCATCTTCCAAATATGAGTCTTCTCCGTCATGAAATCCACTTGTGGTCTATACCAATTCACAGCACCTGTCAAAGGCATATTCAACATCTGAAAAAACATATTCTCATCTTCCATCAACTCCTGAATATCATTTCCATAAAATCTCTTTAAATATATCGATGCACCAATAAACCTATCAAAAGGATTTCTAACAATTGAAAAATGAGGAATACCATCCACATCCAAGTACTGTTCATAGTACTCCTTATGAAAGTGTGCTAACTCCACTTTCTTATACATGTTCATTACATTACGACCTATTCCCAACCCTTCCCAATCATCATCCCATACAATTTGATTATCATTACCTAAAATATTTGCCTCCACATATCTTCCTGCAGTTCTAGGAATATGAGCAAAGAAAAATCTTTTACTACTAGGTTCATGACGAAAACTAGGCACTATTCAACCATCCTACTAAATCCCTTTACCTTCTCAAATCTTATCATACTCTCAAACTTATCGTGCATATCAGGTTTATGAGATATAACAAAGATATTTGTATCCTTAATAACAAAACGAATTATTTTAAGAAACTCTTCTGTTCCCATACCATCCAATGAGCTATCAAATACCTCATCCATGATAAGAAGATTGGTGTTTACAGAGTTCTTCATTCTAGCAACTTCTCTCCAAGTAAACAAAAGTGCTAGGTCGATCCTCATTTTTTCACCTTCCGAAAAAGAAGCATAAGAAAAATCCTCATGAATAGGGGACTGTACGGTTTCGTTAAACTCCTCATCAAGTTTGAAGTTTATATAGAAGTCCATCTTCTGAAGATATCGATTGACTTGCTGATTTATCAGCGGTAGATACTTCTTTATGATTTTGGACTTAACTCCACCGTCTTTAAGTAAACCATACGAAAAATTGTAATAGTTTACGGTGTCCTTCCGTGAAGATAATTCGTTGTATGTAGTTTTAAGATTGTCCTTGAAGGTCTCTAACTTGTCATGCTCAGTATTTCTGTTTGCAAGTTGTTCGGTAATTGTTTGAATTTCCGATTCCAGATCCCCGATTTGTCGTTGACATCCAGCGATCTCAGTATTATTTTTAGAAATGCCATGCGTTAATTTAGTAATCTCCTTCGATAGGGCTGTAAAGTGACGCTCTCGCTCTTCCTCTGTTTTAATTGCCTCCTCTAGTTCTTTATAACCAGACTGCAACTCCTTTGCTTTAGTTTGAGCGTCGTCAATTTTATTTATTCTAAACTCCTCCTCAATTGGTTGAGTACAAGTAGGACATGTTAAGTTTTCAGTAAAGAACTTATGCTCCTTAGTAATCGTTGCTACTTTATTAGAAATCTTACCTTTCAATCCCGAAAACTTTCTTAACTTATCAGTAGCCCCAGTAACTTTTTCCTGTTCTTTTATTAGATCTGCAACTTCATTCTCTGTTTCCACATTCCGAAACCGATAACCATCTGACTCTTGCAACAATTGAGTAATTTTTTCTTTCTTCTTACCTATATTTTCATTACCTCGAACCTCTATCTCTTCAATAAATTCTTTTTGCATATTGACTTTATCAGTAAGAGATTCTTTCTTTAATTCAAAAACCTTCAACTCTTCTTTAACCCCTCTAATCTTTTCTTTAATAATATTATTCATTGAAGAAAAAATCTTAATGTCCAAAAGATCTTCAATAACTTCCCTTCTATTGGCAGCAGTTAATTGCATAAAAGGAACAAAAGTACTTGAACCCAAAATAACAATTTGAGTAAAAGACTTATAATTCATCTTTAAAATATTTTGCTCAAACCATTTCTGCTGATCTACTGCAGAAGCAGATTGGTCTAACAAATTTCCATCTCTCCACACTTCAAAAATATTAGGTTTAATACCACGTATAATCTTCCAACTAGTTAAACCAACAGAAAACTCTACTTCAACCACACAATCTTTTTCATTAACTGTATTAACTAACTGTGGTTTACTAATCTTACGAAATGGCTTATTGAACAAACTAAAAGTCAATGCATCTAATATAGTACTCTTACCAGCACCATTAGTTCCTACAATAAGAGTAGTGGAATTTTTAGCAAATCTTGCCTCATCAGTAGTCTTAAAATTAACGTCAATAAACTGATTACCAGTAGAAAGAAAATTCTTCCACCGAATCTTTTCAAATATTATCATGACAATCCGTGACCAACCTCCGGAGGTACTACAATATCATTAGGAGTTATAACTGTATATTGATAATCATGAACTTCACAAGTTTTTATCATAACCTCATCTTCCACCTCAATAACATGCATTTCTGGACTTCCACTATCTTCTAACATCATAGCATATCTAATAGCATCATCTTCACTCTCAAAAAGATAAAGGATATGTTCTCCTTCATCATCCTGAACTGAATATGCACCATCATTTTCTTTACCATGAATAGTTAGAATATACATTATACAACTTCACATGCCTCTTGATAAACATCCATAAGAACTTTTTGAACTCTAGATTTATCAAGATTAATCTCTGCCTCCTCAATATATCTATTAAGAATTGACATAGTATCTTCCGACTCAAATGCTTCAAAATCCTCTGATTCTTGAATAGAAAAATTCTCAACCACTTTAAGTTCTGCTACATTAGAAGCATATAACTTTTCAACAAACTGCTCAAATTGTGATACATCAGATTTCTGTCTAACAATAATCTTTACAATCTTATTTTCATACTTTCTAGTATCAAAAGTCTGATATGGAGTATCTTCATAATAAATGATATAATAAAGTCTATATGGATTATTAATAGGAGTATGCTCTAGGGTTTGTGTATCAAAAAGGTGAAATCCTCTCTCAGTATCATTCACATCACCCCAGAACATCTCATAAGGATTGCCTAGGTAATGAACTGGATCTTGAACCGATCTACAATGATAATGACCAGAATACACTCTCTTAAATCTATCAAATGGAGTAGTCTCCATCCCATGTTCCATAACGTGCCCTGCAGTGGCTTTAAACCCATTTAACTCCAAGTGACCCATTACAATATCACACTTAGTCTTATTGACCTTCTTAAACGTTTGCTTCTCATTCTCATTATTAATCCACGGAACAAAAAGGACTTTCAAATCTCCAAGTTTAACCTCTTCTGTTTCCGCATATACTTTTACATTATCATATTCCCTTAATAATAAATCTACTGCATTAATATCATTCGTATTTTTATAATATGCTGTATGATTTCCTACTATGGTATGAACAGTTATACCCAAATCTCGAAGACGATCATAATAATTATCTTTTGCCCATGCTAAGGCATTAAAATTAATACCTGTTCGATTATCAAAAGTATCACCCATATCCACAAGCGTGGTAATACCTTCTTTCTCTAGAGTAGGAAAGAAAATATCATTATAAAACTGCAAGAAATAATCATGAAAAAGTTTTGAATTCTTCCTACATCCAAAATGCTGATCTGTAATTATTGCTATTTTCATACTTCTTTTCGATCTATCTGAAGATTGCCTGATATAGTTATTCTTGTATCATTATATCTATGCTTAGGTACATGATGTACAAGATATGAAGGAAAAGCAACAAACGTTCCTTCTTTAGGACGTATTCTTTTTCCACTAGCAGTAAAAACAAGAGGAGAATGATACCATTTTGATTTTACAAAATATGCAAAACTGAAATCATATGGTTTATGACAATGAGATTGAGCATAATCACCCTTCTCATAAACATTTGCCCAAACACTCTTACATGATATTCTTTGTCTACTCCCATCTGATGTTGCACCAGGTTTAAATATGGTTTCAACCTCATTAACAATATAATCTCGAAAATTTTTCAAAATAATATTATCCCACTCCCAATTCCAAATAGTATGAAAAGATGCTTTTACGTTGCTATGTTCTTGAGGAACAGAATTTGCATATTTTAACTTAGATAAAACTTCCTTCTTAAGTTTATCAGCAAATGTGTAATCTCCTATCAAAACTCTTGCATTATGTCTAACAGAAATTACTTCCATTCAGTTACGTAACTTAGAATGTACAGCATCTTTAATCTGATTATAATCTGAGTAATTACTTCCGTCAATCGTATTATTATCATCGAAGACTTCATTATATCCTGACCTTTCAATGATCTTATTCTTAATTTCTAATTGACGTTTCTCTCTCTGTATTCTGCGGAGAAATGCGTAATGTATAATTTGCGTAAAGTAAGCAAAAGGATTTTGGGATTTCTCAGGATTAAAATTATGTATGTACTGAACGCAATTTTCGATTCCATCAGAGATCATGTCCTCCTTAAACATGTAGTTAACAAAGTTTGGTTTGAAAGATAGATGATTTGCTATCTTCAAGAAACACTCACCAATATATCTTGGAATAACTGGTTTAGGTAACCCCTTAAGTTGGGCAATTTCTTTATCTTCTCTATACTTAATTAAAGCAGCAAGAAATTCCTTATTGTTAACATAATGTTCTGACCTTTTTCTCTTTGTCATTCCAGGTGATATTCCCATAAGTCTTTATCACTATTATGTAGATAGTATAACATTTCTACTACTAATTGACAAGGTGACAAAATGACAGTAAAATAACTCTGTCAGGGTTCAAGAGGGGAATTAGGCTCTTTAGGGCTTTCTTTAAATATCTTTTCTAATTGCTTCTTAGTATCTTTAACAGTTCCTAAATATCCCATTCTTCTATTAAGTTGAGAATGATGAGTAATAGTTTTATCAGATGATCTTACATAGTCTTGATACATCAGAATCATATCCATATCAGATGATTCTGATAATGTAAGAACATTATCCATATTAATAATAAACATATCTTCTGTGGTTGTTTTTAACCACGGTTCTACTTTATATCCTACTGTCCCTACTTTTGCTTTAATAGCAGATATAATAACTGGATGATGAATTAATAACATGGTTCTATCTTCTTCTTCGGAAGCGGCAACCTTTGCAAATATTTCTTCCCCAGATTTAAGTTTTAATGTTGCATAAAAATCATCTTCAATGGACATAATTTTATTTTCCTCTTAATTGTATGCTAATTATTTCATAATTAAAATTTTCTTCATTATAAATTTTAATTCGTTCTATGAAATGGTTTAATGTATAATTTTTTCTTGAGTTGTGAGTGCAATCATCAGAGATATCATAAAGAGTTGCTTTTACTTTGTTAGCTCCTTTTCTAAGTACTCGTCCAATGCTTTGAAGATTTCTAATCCTCGATTTTGACGGTGAGGCAAAGATAATATTGTGGAGATTGCGAATATTAATACCAGTGGAAAATGTTCCATAGGAGGCAACGATGATTGCATTGTTCTCCTTTTCAGTTATTTCCCGAACTAATTCTCTTTCTTCAACATTCACTCCACCATGGATAAAGAATACTTTATGTTCATCTCGCTTAGAATTATTTATCTTCTCGTAGAGTACAGCTCCGTGAGATTCTACTCTAGCAAATAATACCAGTGTATTACCTTTTAGATCTAATGTCAAATTTTTTATAAAATTATTTCTTTGTTCATGTTGTATTAAATATTCAATTTCATCTTGATAAGTGTCAAATTTCTGAGGGGAATGTTTAAGAACAAGACATTGAATATCTAATGTAGAAAGATGACCTTGCCTCATTAATTCATCTGTTTTGGTTACCTTATATGAAGGACCAAACAACCCCTCTAAGACCCATTTATGCGTCTGTGTGCCATCTAATGTTCCAGTAAACCCAAATCTATATTTGGCATGATGTAACTTTGTCATTATAGATATAAGTGACTTACTCTTAAATAAATGAGCTTCGTCACCAATGACTACGTTATAATCTTCAAAAAACTTTCTCTCTAACTTATAGACAGATTGCCAGGTTGTAATAGTAACGGGATATTCATTGGTTACCTCTTTCCCTGCGTATATACGGTGACAATATGACTCAGCATCCCAACCATAATCACAAAAGTCTTTATACATCTGCTCTACAAGAGATGTCGTGGGAACAACTACGAGGATTTTTTGTTCTTTCGCACAATAATATCTTACAAGAGCGTAGATCATCAACGATTTGCCTGAAGCAGTGGGTGATATCAATAGCTTTCTATTATGTTTTAAGGCATCGTATACTCCCTGAATCTGATATTTCCTGGGTCGATGATTGCAAATAGACTCCATATAATCTTTAACACCCTCAAACGATATTCCATCGTTAACTTCAAACGGGGTGCCATAATACTCATTGTCTTGAAACTTATAGGTATATCCGTGGTTCTCGCAAAATTGAACAATCTTATCTAACAGACCTACATAGATCCGTCTATTTCTCATATCAAAAAGATGTATTTCTCCATTCCAATTTCTCTTTCGATATTGAGGCATGAACTTTGCACCCTCAACTTCAAAAGTAAAATGATCTCTTAACTCATATTGTATATGAGGTTCTGAATCAATTCTTAAAAAAACTTCATTTGCTTTAGATATAACAAGATTGGCAGAAGTGTCAATCACCTATCCCATGCATCTAAGGATATTTATTGCTTCTCCCGATACCACAAATTACCTGCAATAGAAATACGAGATTCATTGCAATTATAGAAAGGATAAACCGCATGTTTTAATCCTGCAGGGAAAAATAACATCACACCTTCCCATTCAGGAGATAAATGGTATCCATATGTTTTAATATGACCTAAAATATCAGTATATTCAAATTCAAAATTACTTGCTTTCTTTTCAGGTTCTGTTATCCCATCTAAAAATGGTAACTTACATTGATCTTCCCATCTGGTAGGAATCTTCAACCATATTGCAAAAGAATAAACTCCACCATGATTATGAAAAGGATTGAACTCTCCTTGATTTTGATAATTAACCCAAAAACTTTGTAACCAAAACTCAAACTCTCCCATAATATAATCCCGAACAGGATGAGAAAAGTTATTCATATTATAATAGGATGTAATATGTGGAGATAATACTTCCTTAAAGAAGTAATCATCTTTATCTTCTATCTCATAACTTCCAGATATATTTCCTGCTAATGAATGCTTAAAGGTATCGGTTTTACGTTCCTCAATTCTCTTCCACAAATAATCTATATGCTTCTGATCTAATTTAGTTTCAATCCACCCCAGATTAGAAGGTGTCCTAGAATTCATTTTCATTTTACAATATTTAAATCCATAGACAAAGTATATCTTTCAAAATTAAAAGGGTATGAAGGAACACTATGTTCCATATATGCAGGAAATATTAGCATGCTATTTTGAGGAGCTTTTACGAATCTATGTCTAAAACAAGTACCATTATTTAAAAATGGAAAGGTTTTTATATAATAAACCATTGCATATCCACTTGGATGAATATGCCAGCACTGTTCTTCTTTTCTTCCTCTATTGCAATTTATCCATACTTTATCTACCCCAAAATCAATATTAATTTCTTTTTTTATTCTATATAATATTTTATCAATTATTGGTTTAAACTTATCATTTTTATATAATCCAGACCTAGTTTGTTTACTGGGTGGATAATCACTAGTACCAGACCCTTGGTTTAACTGTTCTCCTGTAAGAAGAAGTGGTTTGCTATATTCTATTAACTGTTTTCTTTCTTTATTTGTAAGAATATTTTTAATTATTTTTATCATCCTAATCCAGAATTAAATCTCATAAACTCAATAGCATTTTTAATCTGAAATGTCCGGTTCTGTATTACTTTAAGAATACTTTCTATGTATACCAACATGGTATCATAATAATCAATCTTAAGTGATGCATTAGATAACTTCTCATCTGCATCAAGATACTTAGTCATCGTATCTTTATCCCTAATCTTTTTACCAAAGGGATTTTCTACATAGACTTCTGGATCTGCTTTCCCACTAAAATACTCATACCGTTCATGACGGATGTTCTTCCTTTGTTGTTCTGCTTTCTTTCTTAGAAGGAATATAGTATTATATAATTCAAAATATTTCGCATGAAGAGATGGGATATTTAATGATTCTTCGTGTAGATTATCTCTGTCTATCTTAGCATCTTTTTCCCACATCTCTTGAATTACTTCAAGACTTAAACTCATAAAGCTTCATTTTCCATATTGGTAAGATTGTATATAGTATACTTGAAACTCACGTCTGCTGTAAAGTACTCGATATCTGTATCAGTTGCATCGAAAGTAACAGTTGAAAGAGAATAAGGGAAGAGGTCACTAAACACCACCTGAAATTGAGGAACAAGGTTACTACTTAATATCTGAAGTGTACCATCCGAATATATATCATCTCCTGCATTACCAAAGTTGCCGGGCAATACTGCTTCACCTTCTAATTTACGGAATTCATCCATACTTTCCGGATAACCCAATCCACGAATCCATCGTTGAAGTTCCATATAATTAACAAGATCTTCATCAACTAAGAATCGAAGACTTAAATCACCAAACTGAATCTTATCTCCAGGAGTATCAATATTCTTTAACCATGTAGGTTGTACTGCAAGACCAAGATCTAATGATGGTATATTAGCTTGATTGCAGAAAAAAGCCACTGCAGGTGCTCTCTTTAATGAGAACTTAAACCCAGTAGGTGAAAGAAAATTTCTATTGGATAGTGGGGTTCCTGGTCTATCTGCAGGGGGTTTTCTTACTGCCATTATTCAGTTCTGGACATTTGTTCTTCAAGTTTTTCCTTTGCTGCTTTAATTCCAGCAAGTCTTACTTCTAATGCATCTTCGTAACGATGAAGCATTTTAAGTTTAAATTTTTGACGGTCTTCTTGACTCATCCTGTTTTTACAAAACATTTTCTGTATCCCACTTAGCGCACACTGCTGGTAATCCGTTTTTAACAACGGTTTTAAGTGTTTTAATTACTAGTGGAGAAACTTCTTCTTCACTAATAGAAGTCTGGTTTTCAGAAATTCCTATTATCTGATTTGTATGTGTACTTACTATACCAGCAAGCTCATCATAAGTATCATTATCAATCTTACCTGCTATAGCATTTTCAAGTTGTGTTATACGTTTCTCAAGAGCAGCAATCTTTTGATCGTCATTAGTTAATGCAGTAGATACTTCGTTATTCCAGGCCATGATAGTTTACTAGACTACTTGTATTTAGACAAAAAAAGAGACCCCCGAAGGAGTCTCTTTGAAAGATATGTAATATGAATTACATGAGGTTCTTAACGGCAACCCTTCTATAGTAGCGGTTTGCGTTAGATGTAAGTGCACCGGAACCTTGGGTGAGACCCTCTGCGAATGGGTTAGCAACCATCCCGTAACGGGTCTTAAAGCCAATTTTTGGCTGGAAGGTGTTTTCTCCGACTGCACGTACCATTTGTAGCGGAACGTATGGGCAGTAGAATAGTCCTGCGTCATATGGGCTAGAACCTTTGTAACCAACAACGTAGTACTGATTACCACTGTTTGTTTGTGCGTTACTTGAGTTCAAGTTAGCAGCATATGGGTCGATGTAGACTCTGTACTTACCTTGGAGAACACCAGCAAATGTATTGCCTGTGTCATCAACCTGAAGGTTAGCATTAAGTGCAGGAGTGTAATCCAGAACACCGGCCATTGTAAGAGCACTAGCAACGTCTGCAGAGCAGAGGATTGTGTTGCCCTTCCCGCGACGAGTTCTTTGTGCGATTGCGTTGGCATCTCTTTCGATCTGGAATAGAAGTCCTTTGAACTTCTCAACAGACCAACGACCGTTACTGTCGATGTCTAGGTCGAATACACCAGCAGAAGCAGTGTTAGAAACAGCACCCTGTTCAGCAACCTTATAGATGGTACGAATAACTTCACGGTTAATCTCAGCAAGTATCTCTGTAGAGAGGATATTTGCTAGTTCCGCTTCAGCATTCAAACCATGAATTGCCTTAAGGTCTTGAGCTAGTTCTAAACTGTACTCAGCTTTGAGGGCACGTGACTTAGCAGTAACGGTTACCTTCTCAATGCTGAATGCCATCTGGTTGAAGGCATTGCTGGCAGAATCGCCAAGTGCTTCAGACTCAGATGTCAACATACCCTGACCAACGTTGTAGTCAGTCTTAGTAGCAGTTGAAGTTGGGTTTAGAACAGATGGGTTAGTTCCCGACTGTAAAGTTGTACCAATACCAGTGGAAGTATTACCAAATCCAGTAGTAAGGTTGTTGCTGCTGTTCTGTCCAGAGAATGCAGAGTTTGCTTCGTCGTAGAAGGCTTCGGATCCGTCCTGAGTGTTGTACTTAGAACGCATTGCGAAGATAAGTCCAGTAGGACCAGACATTGGTTGAACACCTGCCAGATCATATGCGATCAGGTTAGGCATTGAACGACGAATAAGGCTGATTAGAACAGGGTCGAAACCAGCAACAGGACCAGTAGCAGTTGCATCGCCACTAAATCCTTGGGGGTTTGAACCATCTGAGTTTGTTGGAGCAGCCTCAGATAGTAGTGATCCACTGCGCTCAAAGGCAGAGGTCTCACGTAAAAATTTTTCTTGGTTTTCTAGCAGGACGGCGGTAACGGAGCGCTTATGTGCGTCTTCGATTTTCTCTAGCCCCTCATAATTGAGGAGAGGTGCCCACTTTTCCTGCAACCTTTCGGATTGAAACATTGCGTTTACCTAATTGTGTTTTGTTTGATTTAATTAAAAATTCAGTTATTTGCTGAAAGCTGAAAGAGTCTTCAGATAGGATTCCATAGAGCCAGATACTGATTCAGGACCTGCACTATCTACACCCTCTGAAAGGGTTTCAGTTTTAGCTGTTGTTGGAGCAGTTTTACCTGGGAAATAAGATTCCTTCAGGGTTTCCAACTTTTCACGATACTCTTCATCACTGTCAAACTCTACACTTTCAGCAAGTGAAGCGAGCTTCTCTTTCTGAGTAGCAGCAAGGCCATCAGAAACAGATTCTAGGATACCATCAGCAACCGACTCTGCGAGACGCTTGTTTAGATTGATATTCTTTTCTATTTGCTCATTGAGCTTGGTTTCCATGTCATCAAGTTTTTCTACCATACTCTTAAGGACATCATATTTTTCTTCAGGGATTTCTACATAATGTTCTTCAAAGAGACCTTTCATTCCAGAGAGGAATGATTCAGTCATATCTGCTTTGAGTCCGGCTTCTACTGCAAGTTGGTTTTCCTCGAACCATTCTTCAGCTACGTACTCAAGATAAGAATCTACACGCTCTTGAAGGGTTGCTTTTGCTTCAGCAAGATCCTCTTCTAGTTTTGCGTCATGTGCTGCTTGAATTTCTTCTCTAACGGCAGAAACCTTAGAGTTGATAGCAGCCTCAAAAATAGTCTTAGCTTTTGCCTTGAACTCTTCACTGAGTTCTTCTCCACCTAGGAGAGCATTAACGTCTGCTTCGACATCATATTCAACAGTGTCTTCGACTTGATCTTCAGCAACTACTTCTTGTTGCTCTTCTGTTGCTGGATCCTCGGCAACAATTTCTTGTTCGTCAGTCACTTCTACCTCGTCTCCTGCTTTAAGATCTTTTGCTAGTGCACCACTTACTTTACCTTTGCGATTAGTAATAGCATCCGACACTTGCTTTAACGTTCCACCAGGTGGCTTCAACTTCATGGAGTCGTTAGTTGGACTAGCATTCTCCGGTGTTGGTCCACCTAGATCCTCAATAGGAATCTTAGGATCAACTTGGTCGACGCCTTTCATAGGCATACCAGGTTTTGCATTAGCATTTACAGCAGTCTTGGATTGCTTTGGCAACGCAATTTCTTGTAGTTTTTTCTCACTAGCCATTGAAGTGTCTCCGATTTTTCCTGTTGAAATCTATATTTATTTAGAAGTTTTATAAATTTGATAAGAAATTATTAAATAGATCGAGTTTTTTCTCGTCTAATGCTTTCTGATCAACCAATGTATTGATGGTCTTATAGGTTTTAGTTGCGAACCTCTCACGCAAAATACCTCCATCCCATACCCAGTCTTTTCCTTCCATAATTCCCTCTACAAATGCATCGGGAGCTGAAGGATCTGCAACGATATCAGCAGCAGTTGCTAACATGAAATCGTCACCAACGACGTTTACACCTTCACGAGTTGGTTTCAATGAACCAATACCTCTTGAAGAAACACCTAATTTTACACCTTCGTCAATAAGTGAAGATGCAATTTTACCCATTGGTGTATTTAAAATCTTAGCTTTTCCAATAAAATTAGATCCACTTTCTTTTAAAGATACAATTTTATGAGAAACCCTATCGAGATTTACGGTAGGACCCTCTGGATGACCAAGTTCACCAAGTGCTCTACCAGGAGTCACATGATTTTCATTGTATCTACCAACTTCACGACGAAGAGTTTCCATAGGATACATACGACCATTGCGGTTCTTTATGTTTCCTTGAAGGAATACACCTTCAATATACATTGATTTCTTGCCGTTCTTTTGTTCGACTAGAAATTCAACATTCTCTACTTCTTCTCTAATGAGTTTCATCAGCTATCCCCAGAAACTTGGACTTGTTGATAATATAATGCTCCTGTAGCACCGCCAACGCCGATACCAAGTGAACTAACCTTAAATGAATTTCTCATCTCTGCAAAATTGGATGAGTCATACGCAGTTGCAATACCAGAAGTATCAGCATTAACTGAAATTCTAGTACTGTAATAACCAACTACTCCGGCATTTGACCATACTTTAGTAACAGTACCATAACCTACTGCTGCTTCAAAATATGGTTGACCATCTACTCTTAAAGTAACCATATCGTTTACACCAAATGGAGAACCTGTTCCTTCTGGGAAATCGATAAGAGTTGTAGTTCCAGTTGTAATTCCAACTACTCTCTGCGAAGCAGGTCTGTTAATTGAAATTGTTGTTGGTTCATTCTTAAGAACTAAGTAGTCTGCGGAAGATGCACTTGGATCAGTAGAAGTTCTAGAGATCGCAACATGTGCTCCTTGTACATTATCTGCACCGACAAGAACAACCCTCAAGGTATCAGACATTTGGGAGATAACTCCACTAGTCCTTGAGTGACCTGGATTAACAGATACTTGTACTGACGAGCCAGTTCCTACGGGTTGATGTGCCATTTATCTATAATTCATTTATAGTAGTTATTTATAGAGTTACTCCTCTGCCTCATCTTCAACTTCAGTCTCTACTTCCGATTCAGGTTGCCCTGCAATAACTGCAGCAGCATCATCTACTTCAGCATCCACTTCATCAGCTGATTCTTGATCACCAAAAAGTGAATTGGCTACATTAGGTCGATATGCGTCTATCTTTTCCGCCGACTTGGCAAATAAAATATCCTTGATCTTATCACTAACTTGAGAAGCCGAATCATCCGCAGCAATCATATCCATAAGTTCATCCATTTTACAAAAGACAATAAGTAACTAGTATTTATTTATAATCTATTCACAATCAGGGTCAGATTGTTGAGTTTGATAGTTAAATTCTAAAATCATTCTATTTAAATTCCGTTTCATTTCAACAACAAATTCTGTTGGTTCTTTAAGTTCTTCTTGCGGTGCAAGATTCTCTACTCTTTTATCCAAGTAAAAAGAAACAGCATTATGCAACATCCGTAAATGACCCATACTCCATTCTACTTTTATCTGGGGACCACCCCCATCTTCGGACATTAAATCTCGCCACCTTTAGGTTTACTCTTAACAATATCAGCAGATTGATCAACTGCTTTAGTATCTACATCCATGGATCTTAAGGGTGCATCTGGTTCTCCACCTGCACCATTAGAACCAAGTTCTCCTTCAGGTGGTATTGGCCTCATACCTCCACTACCTTCAGGATCCAACATTAGAGAAGCAGGATCTGGAATAGTTCCATCTTTAATTTCCTTTTCAATCTTCTCATCTTGTTCAAGAATCTCTTCATCACTTTGACGAAGAACTTGACGACGTACCCAATCTTGAGAATAATACTTTCCAATATATGGTTCTACAGTAGCAAGCAAAGCCATTCTTTCATTTTGAAGTTCTGCTTCCTTCAATTCTGTGAAGTGATTATCGTATAAAAAGTCATATTGAATGTGTTCACTCATGACTTCCCAGTCTTCAGGAGTAATTACATTCGTTAAAAGTAGTTGAGTTTTCAACATGTCATTAAACATGTTGGCAAATCTTTTTCTTAAACGTCCAACAAACTTACTAAATTTAACTTCATCTCTTAGAATTTCTGAAGATCTTCCAAGGTTGAATCCTCCCTCACCATCCATTCTAGATGGTGGAACATTGAGACTGCGGTAGAGTTTTTTCTTGAAATACTCAATGTCCGTGATTTCTCCAAGGTTTTGGCCTCCAGGAAGAGTAGAAATTTCAGTTCCACGTCCTCCCTCTCTTCTAGGTAGCCAGAAATCTTCCAACATTGCCATATACTTCTTGTCATCACGAATCTCTCCAGTATCAGCATTATAAACAAGCTTATTACGATACCTCATCATGACATCACGTAGGTATTGTTCTGCTTTAATTTTTGGTAAATTACCTACATCAATATAGAATATTCTACGTTCTGGTGCTCTTGAAAGTCTGTAAATAACAAGACTATCCTCAATCATTCTTAATTGATTAAGAGATTTGATAGCCTTATGCATATAAGAAAGTGTAACTCCCTTATTTCTATCAACTAAACCCGAAGTACAATAGGTAATTGCATCTTTTGCAATTTTAATTCCAGAACCTTGTCCAGTATTTGTAGGATTACTGGTAGGATAAATTAATTTTGGTTGATATACAAAATATTCTTCAAGTTCAGGAAACTCATAATCCATAGGATTACCAGTATTAATATTTCCTAAACGTTGCTTATCCTTATCAGTATTTTTTTGCTGCTTTACATAACGCATTTTCATTGCGTCAATGTAACGAACCTCTTGCAACCCTTCATGAGGTTTTTTTAAATCAATTATTTTATGATAATAAATTCTTCCATCAACATACCAATTCCTATAAATCTCATGTGCTTTTTTATCAAAATCTAATAAATCTTTAATAAATTTAAATGCTTCTCTAACTTTAGTCTTTATACCATCACTCGCATTTAAATGATCTAAATTAATTTCTACTGGACTATCATTTGCATCAGAAACAAGTGCTTCATTTACAATATCTTCAATTGCACTATCCGCTTCTGGATGAAGTGCCATTTCACGATATCTTCTAATTAAATCAAATTCTGTTTTATATACGCCTTCAATATCTACATAGGAACCAAAAAAACCACTACTCATATAGTGATCATTCCCGTCCTCATTATTCGGAGGTACGGGAGAAATCGCTGATTGAGATTGTGGTTCGGTATCCTCTATCGAGAACCCAAATAATTTAGCCATGATTTATTGTATCTTTCCTACTATTTAGTCTAGCAGAAACGGTCTATTTAGACTAGCCGTTAGGACTCCCTGCTCCAGTCAGCTTAAGGGACTGAACCTGAAATTCTACAGTAAACTCTTCAATTGAGTCTCCAGTATCATAAGAAAGATCAATATTAGATACAGTTGTTGGGAAGATGTCTATAAATTCGTATTCTTTTAATACGACATTTTCAGCTCCACTACTATCCTTACTAGACTTACTGGATCCTCTACCAAGTTGGAATACCTTAGCATTAGTCATATAAGCATTAGGATCAGTAGCACCAATGTTGGTATCTAGATCAGCAATTTGTTGAGTCCAATTTTCAAATGCATTTCTAATCTTAAAGTCTTCATCGTTGATTACTGTAACAGTCCATGTATCAATGGTTCTGTCTCCAGCAACTTTAAAAATACGACCTCTGAACGGAATATCAATGTTTGCGATATTCTGAGCAGGTAACGATGCACCTTTACATAAGAATTGGAAAATATCTGCGTCCCAACCTGATACTGCGTCGGGAAGTGTAGTAAGTTCTACCTGAAACAAATTCGGTCTTGCACCGCCTCCAATAAGAGCCGATTTAAAGTCCGAAATTGATTTGTTTGGTCTGGTTGATGCCATTGATTAGGTCCTCCTGTTGTTATTTAGAGCTAGAACTTAAACTCTACCTGCTACTTCTTCAAAGCTAACACCAGTACGTGTAGCAACGAAGGTCAAAGTGACGTAGTTGATAGACTTCGCAGGCTTCAGGAAGATGTCTGCGCGGAATTCATTATTATCAATAATATCAGGTGTATTGTTTGTTGTGTCACAAACAACGAGGAATCCATAAAGTCCTCTCTTAGCCTGAATGTCACGAAGATATGGTTCAACAATGTTGCGGAAGTTTGCTCTCGTCAACTCATCATTGAGTTCAAAGAGTTGAGCTTCTGCTGCTCGTTGTAGTGCTTGCTCAATTGTAAGGAACAAACGACGAACATTAATTCTGTCAAATGCAGATGCATAACCAAGTGCAGTCTTATCACCGAAGAGTAATGTTCCAATACCAGGTGTGGTAATGAAAGAGTTAATTCTCTGAGGATAAAGTCTGTCTCTCTGAGTCTTAGTAGGATTATATGCTAGTTTAACTGCATTGTTAATAATACCACGTTGTTGACCAGCAGGTGAGAACCAAGGATAAGCAACAATATTTGTGCGAGTCATTAGACCTGCAACGTCTCCATTACATGGAATGTAACGGAATGCATTATTAAACCTATCGTACATATACTTGTAACCACTATCAAATACACCATAAGATGAAGATGATAGAGGAGCAAAGTAATTAATTACATTTTCAGTCTGAGTTTCAGTATTAGTGATGTTAACAACATTTGCTCTATGTGGACTGATGGTAGCCATACAATCCATTCTATCTCCAGCAATTGAAAGCAGTTGATTTGCTTTTGCTTGAGAATCAGATTCTATGGAACATCCTGGACCCATAATGAGATAATCAACTTCTACCTCATCCTTATTAGCAAACAATCTGTAAGATGTCATCAAGTCTGCTAATGTAGCCTTCATTCCACCCTTAGTTTCATTTGCAGGAATGGAACCATAATCTTGACCACCTGTTAGGGTATAAGATACATTACCCAATCCAGAGTAAGTAACACCTTGTGCATCAAGACCCCATAATCCGTCACCAGTTGTAACTTTAGTGCAGACGGTAGAGAATCCAGATGATATTGGATCTGTACCCCACTGAGTATCTGGTCCCTCGGATGGGTTCTTACCAGCATAGACATTATCTGAATAAAGTGCCAAATAATCCTTGTAGTAAGTCTTAAGTGGAGGATTAACAGAAGAAACTGTATCTTTTGCCTTAGAAAGGTTAAGATGCTTCTCTATAATATTTCCTTTGATTCCAGTAACTCTACCGTCATCATCCACAACAACGACATGCATACCGTCGTTCTTACCTTTTCTAGTATCTACATAATTACTATCTAATGGCTTAGGTGCCAATGTCTTCCAGTAAACAGTAGCATTATTAATACCTAATGTTTGCTCATCATACCAGTCTTTAACTGATGCAGGAGTATATGCTGCGTTAGCAGAGTGTCCAGTAGTAACACCAGAACTATTAAGGAACTGAATAGATGAATCTGATTTAAATGCAGCAATTTGATTGCCTTCAGCATAATCAATTGGGAAGTAAGATGTTATACCACCAATTGCTGATATTCTATCAGTAATCTTAACATCAAATGTACTGTTACTGTTAGTGGAATCAGTGCTTACACCAGTAATAATTCCCTTCAGGAACCCTGTAAATCCACCTGTGGTTCCAATTCCTGGAATAATGTTTCCATCAATATTACATGTAGCAGCAAATCCAATACTACAACCAGCAAGTGCTAAGTTATTAGTACTAATACCTATTGTCTGGTCTGCAAGGTTATCAATCTGACAAACCTTTAATGTGTTTGCCCAAGTTCCTGGGTTCTTGGAACAATATGTAAAGGTTGCATCACTTTGATGATTGTTTAGATAATCATCATAGTTGTAAACTTTAAGAACTGCGGTAGAAGCAACACCAACACCTGCGTTTGCATTGTTGAGGTTGTCTCCTGCGGTTCTAACGACTTTGAGAACACCACCATATGAAAGGAATGATGATGCAGTCATCCAATATTCATACTGGGAATCCGTCCCTATTGGCTTACCAAAGGTATTAACTAAATCTTCCTCTGTTGAGATGTTGATTATGTCATCGACAGGTCCAATTTCAAAAGGTCCAGCAATAGCACCAATATTATCCAGTACATTATCAGCTCTTCCTACTGTTAAATCAACCTCCCTTACCAGTACTCCAGGAGATAATTGAGGAGTTGCCATGTTTTCGTTCTCCGAGTCTCAGTGATTATCTAGGAATTATTTATTAAAAAGGTACTTTACGAGAGATATTCCCACATATGCTGCATATCTCCATACTCATCAGCTTTAAACCACCTATCCCCGTCACCATCAACTTCTCCTTCTTCATCTAAACCATCAACCATGAATCCAAATGGAGCCATATCTTGTTCGATTTGATTCTTTTGTTCTTCATATAATCTTTTTCTTACATCTTGATCAGTAAGTTCTTTAAAGTAATCATTTTGAACTAACCATGCATAAATGACTAGACACATAGCAAGATCATCATTACAACCTTCTTCTGCTTCAAATGAATTATGCTTTTGAATAAAAGTAGTTAACTCTGATATAATTTCATAATCTTTAAATGTTATCTTATCTTCTTCAATAAGTGCCTTTAAGTTTAATGATCCAACCTTCTTAACCGTCTTGGACATCTTGACTCCCATTTGAGTCTTTTTACCAGAAAATCCTTGACCAATAACTTGACCAGCTCTTCCTCTCATCGAAGCCATAAGAAGATTTTCATATTCTAAATCATAATGAATAATAGATGCTACTTGATCTCCAATATCATTTACTTCACATAAAATAAATGCATTATTATACTTCTTTGCTACTTCCCAAATTACATTAGGAAATAATATTGGTTTAATCTCATTATTTCTATACTTACCAATAATCTTATGAGGAAATTCTGTAATATCAATAAGTACAAATGCAGAATAATCTTCTGCAACTCCTCTTGCAACATCCACTGTCATTAAGTAATCATGACCTTTGATTGGATTTTCGTAAATATCTAATCCAGCACTTCTTGTTATAGGACTTTCATAAACAAGAGTTCTAAGTTTAGATGGATTAATAAGAGTATCAACAGATCCTAAAAACTCACATTCAAACTCAATTTTAAATTGTTGTTCAGAAGTATTCGCAATAGTTTGTTTTTTCCAGTCAGCATCTCTACCAGGAACTTCTGACCAATGAACTTCCGTAGGAACATATTCATTCTTTCCTCTTTCTGCATCATGCCAATACCTATAAAAATGGTTCATCCCGTGAGGGGTAGAAACCATTATTACTTTTGTTGTTTTACCAGAAGTAATAGTAGGATAAACGGAACTAAAGAATGCTTCTGCAATATGGTTTGGAACGAACGCGAATTCATCGAGGAAGAGGATGTTAAACGACATACCTCGGACAGCAGACGCAGATGTAGAAGCTGCCAATATCTTACTGCCATTTTCTAACTCCAACGATCCTTTGTTCCATGATATTATCCCTTGCTGCATCCATTTAGGTAAGTTCTCATATGCTGTTTGCAATCTTGCTAATAATTCCCTAGCAGTTGCTGCTTTGTTAGCAAGAATACCAATATTAACACTATCATTAAAAACCACATAATGTAAGAGGTAGGCAACGACAGTCGTGGATTTACCAGTCTGACGAGGCATCTTACAAATGTTGAATCTATTTTCATGAAAGTTTTTAATTAATTCTTCTTGAAAATGATAGGGTTTAAATCCAACAAGTCCTTCATCAAGAGAAACGATTTTTACATATTTTTTAGCAAAATACACTGGATCACTAGTGCAAGCCATAAATTCAAGAATTTGTTCTTTTGAAAATTCTTGATCAACGTTTGCTTTTTTTAAATTGGGATTACCTAGATAAATGTCATCCATTACATCATTTCGCCAAACAAATGTTTATTGGGATCTTTGTTATTTAACATAAATTTTCTATCATGATCTATCGTTTTTCTTGTCATATCTAGGATTTTTTGTAAATTCTCTGCTTTCTTCTTCAATTCTTCAATTTCTTTATTTTCTTCCTCCCGTTTGGAGGAGTGGTTCTCCTGGGTCATAATCGGAAACTTGGTAATTCCAGAGACGTGCTCCAGGATAAATTTTCTGCAATTGATCCTGAACCTCTCTGCGTGAGGGTGTTTTGACGTAGGGGAAAAACATTTGAATGTTGTAACTACTTCCTCTCCACGACAAATAAACAGTTATTATATTTCCAGTCTTTCTTGGTAGGTATGTGGATTCACTTACTCCTCCACCATTGCCACCATTAGAGCCGTTGCCGTTCCCACCATTACCATTGCCAGAATGGCCATTGCCATTTCCGTTACCGTTATTGGTCCCATTTTTTTTCTTCTCCTCAGTATCACGTACAAGCCATCCTAACCTAGTAGTATGATAACCACGAGGGATGGGTTTACATTTTTTATCCTCATTACAATAGTATTCACCTGGAGGGCACTTTTTCATGAATAACGACAGCTCTCCTTCTATTTATCTTAATTATTCTTCACACCCAGCCAAATCCATTGCCATTTGTCCTCCTATCTCTGCTCCCTGTTCCATGCCGAGCATAGTAGCAGCACCAGCAAGGACCCAACCCACATAAGGAACAGAGGCAAGACCAGAAGTACCAACAGCGGCACCGATGCTACCTCCCACAATTTTTCCTGTGGATTCTCCTCCTCCAGCCGCCTTAATACATTTGACTTGGGAGGAACTAATCTTTGGGTCTTGGTTACCATCCAAGTGTCGAGTCCCATCCATCGTGTATTGTTCTTCAAAGTGAGTTTTTGACTTACCCAATCCCAGAAAGCCAGCAGGTCTATCGACGCTCTTTCTCACCCCCATTATTAGAGGGTCATTTGCTCGATAATTGATTGCATAACCTTCTTTCCCGGCTCTTACACTATAAGAGGTGTATTCTCCTACAGGAAGATTGAGTTGTGGAAAATCAGTTCTATTGGCAAGCATTCCAATCATCCCAATATGGGATATTCCAAAAATACTACCTACAACTCCAATTGAAATCCATTTCCATTTATTCATTACAAAATGGTATAATTCTATTATATATAGATGTCCTTATAGTCCTATAACAGTTAAAGGGTCTGTATAAACGGTTGCCACTCCAGCATTACTATCAAATTTAACTCTATTACTTTCAAAATTTAAATCCGTCATATTACCTAAACTACTTCCATCACTGGAAATTCCTACAGCACCGGTACTATTAACATTACTCAGAAGTCTAGGCATTTGCAGTCTCCAATACAGAAACAAGAATTTTTAATGTACTATTTGCACCCGCAGTAGCAACAATATAATCACTCGTTTCTAAAACCAACTTACCATCTAAAGGAATGTATGCATCATTAACTGGAACATTTGCTTCTTTAATTATTTCAGTAGTAGTGCTACTTCTTACATGAGAACAAGTAATTGTTGTAGCAGATGAACCATAATTGGTTACATGTGCATATAAAATAATTGCTGTATACCCAGTAGGAGCAGTGTATATCGTCTGACTTGCATCAGTAAGCTGCTTAGTGTATATTTTAAATCTGTTAAGTGCGAGTGCCATATTAACTGAGTGCTAGGATAAACGGTGTCATTTCTGAGAATAAACTCTTAGTGAAAGCTCTTCCACTAACTGTACCAGTTTCTTGGTTGATTTGCAAATCTTCACCTATTCTAAAGTTACCTGCTTGGTCCGTACTGGTATAAAGAACCTTTCCACCATCTTCAAGATAAACTTCATTTTTCTGATTAAGAACCCCTCCTCGTTTTGGAGTAGCTTCAGTAATTGTATTACCAGCACCAACATATTCAAATGTATGTGAACTAGCAACAATTCTACTTGCCTGAGAGAAGAATGCGGTAGATCCAACCCCAACTGTATTAAGTAAATTACTGGCAAGTGTTAATGTAGAGATACCTGAAGATACAGGTGTCGAACTATTTATTGTATAATAGATAGGATCCATTGACGCAGTAGCAGTTGCAGTGTTAATTCCTACATTAGGTCCTCCAATTGTTATTGTAGGAGTTCCTTCATATTGGTTTCCACTACTAATAATTGTGATTTTACTAATAGATTCATCTTCTACAGTAGCATATGCAGAAGCAGTTTCTCCACTAGGTCCGCCAGGAGCATCTATAGTAACAGTCGGAGTAGAAGTATATCCTGTTCCACCAGCACTAACTGTGATTTCTTTAACTGTTTTATAAAGCTTATCAAAATAAACCATTTGTCCATCATATGGTCTATCAACATCAATCTTTGCAGTACCAGCAGTTGCACCAGCACCTGCATAATAATGTTCTACTGTTGAAATACCAACATTAACTACAAACTTTGTGGTAGATGGAATTGAGTCAACCGTAAAAATATGAGGTCTTCTATAAGGATAAGTCTTTGATCCATACTCACAAGTTAATCCAATTCCTGCAAGTGTCACACCCATTCCAACTTGGAAATCATGGGCAGCAGTTGTAGTAATTGTAGCAATACCAGTATTATTATCGTAAATAAAATTATTAATAGTCTTCTCAGGAGCATACGTATTTACATTTACCTCAACATCAGCTTGGGATATTGCTGCTGATGACGTAACAAAACCTGTGTATTGTAAATCACTTACCCCTCTAGCAACTAATCCATACGTACCAAAACTACAGTTGCTATTAGCAATATCTGCTTGTCCACCTTTATCAACTCTAACTGCTTCTTGGCAACAAATAGTAAACAATGAAACTAATTGTGCAAACCCACCATTAGTAACAGCAACTCCAATTCCACCTTGATTGTATTGAGTGAAAGCATCAATATTCATTGCTTTCAAAAGTCTTGCTTGATCACCATCAATATAACATCCAGTTCCAGTAGTAGTATCACTAGTACAGTTTTGAATGTATGGACCTTTCCACTTTCCACCACCTACATTCTCTGCTATTTCATCAGTTGGGAAAGCAACGGCAGCTGCAGGAGCTTCATGATCCTTAAAGGTCATATTAGCTAATTTTGTTCCCTTTCTTACGTGGAAGATATCACTAGTAGTTGTAAGACCACTTACTTCCACAGTTCTTTGATCATCTCCTACAACAGAGACAAAAGCAGGAACTGAAATTGGATTAGATTCTGCATATTTCCCAGAAAGAACTTTAACCGTTGTTCCTGATGATGCAGCACCTACTGCTGCAGAAATCGTTAAAAAGGCATTATCAATTGATGTTCCATTATTAGTATCAACACCATCCTTAGCAACATATAAAACATTAGGTGCAGAGTTAATACCAGATGCAGTAGCACTAATTGTTACACCAGTACCAATAGTAACAGCAGAATTAGTAATTACAACATCTTCATCACCAACTGTTATAGTATTGTTAACACCATCTATAGTAATAGATGCACTACCAACAGTTAGAATACCCGTAACTCTTGCATCACCATCAACTAATAATGCAGTAGTTCCCACACCAATGTGGACTGTTCCTACTCCACTATCAGCACCAAGAGTTGTAACACCTAGAATACTCGCATTGCGACGAATATCCAAATCACTCATACCAGTGATAATACCAACAGATTCAATATTCTTAACTGTTTCAGTGTAAGTAGTACCACCAATGTGAACTACACCATCAAAATATGCTACATTATCATGAGTGTTTCCAGTGCTAACATATAAAGCCCAATCTGATCTCGCAGTAGTCGCAATACCTACATTTCTAGTTGTATGAACACCAATAGAATTAGATGCCCAAGTTCCACCAACACCTGTACCACCACCTTCACCAACATCCCATTTCTGTGTTGACGCATTCCATAAGATAGTATCACCATCTTCTAATCCATCAATATTAACATCATCAAGATCCTTAAGGAATCCGGCACCACCGCCACCAATAGTATATAATTGTTGCTCAACTCTATTAACAAATAATCTATAATTTGCTGCTAGATCTTTTAACGTGGCAAACTCTTGATCTGTTGGAGTAAGAGGATCCTTACCTTGCTTAAGTTTTGGATCAGGAGTCAAAGGACGATCATTATATACTTCCTTTAATTCCTGCTGTTCACCCTTTATCTGTTCAACAATCTTATATAATTCTGCAATATTAAGGGTATTATCATCAAATCTTTTATTGATTTTAGATATATCTTTTTGCAATCCCTTAACATCTTTATCATAATATTTTACCTCAGGAAGGCTATCAATTTCATTTTTTAATCCTTCAAAATAATTAGTGATTGTTTTATTAGACTCATAATTTTTATTATTAAATTCAAGGATCTGCTTTTCTAAATTTTGTCTTGTTTCATTAAGCTTGCTTAAAACCTGCTTCTTTAACTTTCTATCATCATCTTTAAATTGGGTATGATGGTCCCATATCCTAATAGCAGATTCCTTTATCTCATTGTATATTTTATCTTTAGTTACTTTTAAAGATTCTTTTAAAGTATCAAGTTCAACTCTCTGCTCAAAATCCTTAGTATCAAGACTTTCCGTAAGTTCATTAATATCAGAATCAAACTTAATTTTTAATTCTTTTATATGATCCCCTACTTTAATAAAATCATCATCAATTACACTAAAGGTTTTCCCAATCCATGAAAAATCAGGAACCTCATTAACCTCATTTACCCATCTTGGAAATGTGGGAATTTGACTTTTAACAGATTCAAGTTCTTCTTTTATTGATTGAAGATCTTCATCATAATATTTTGGTTCGGGTAAATTAGTTAATTCAGTTTGAAGACTATCAATTCTATCTTCAATAGCATCTACTTGCTCATCATAATATTTTACCTCAGGTAAATCCTTAACAGATTCCCTTACCAGATCAATTTGTTCACATATTGCTTCTACTGTTGGATCATAATCCTTTACTTCAGGAATACTTTCTTTAACATTTTCAATATGCTCAGAAAGTGCCTTCAGTTCATCATCATAATATTTTATTTCAGGAATATCAGGGATACTCTCTCGTAAATCATTTACCAGACGAATTAATTCTGGCCATGGAGGAACTATATCTTTAACTTCTAAAAAACTATTTCCTTCTGCATCTTCAATAGTTTGAGTTGCTTCTTCTATTTCTTCTTTTTCTGGTTCAACAAATTCCTCAACAGAAGGCAATTCTTCCGTGCTTTCTTCTGTTAAAAAATTATCAACCGATGGTAATTCGTTAGAATTATCCAAATCATCTATTGACGGCAACTTATCGTCAGGCATTGTATGAGTAACTTAGATACTTTAGGAT
>VTLG01016227.1_pt1 | contig 49232 bp, 68 predicted proteins | sample 4694571 | NCBI WGS metagenome assembly VTLG01 (sample SAMN12604809, study PRJNA352737) | marine metagenome | biome: ENVO:00000447; feature: ENVO:00000209|ENVO:00000569|ENVO:01000036; material: ENVO:00002151; isolation source: viral sequences binned using virsorter ... | reverse complement strand
TTGCTCGTTCTGGTTCAGGAGATATAACCATTGAAGGTAACGCAGTATATAGAGCTGGTGGCACAGACGTAGCTATTGCTGATGGTGGTACGGGTGCAGGCACAGCTACAGCTGGGTTTGATGCTTTATCACCTATGACCGCAGAAGGAGATGTATTATATGGTGGCTCTTCTGGAACTGTAACAAAATTAGCCAAAGGTGATGATGGTGAGTTTTTAAAACTTGCTTCAGGAGTACCTACTTGGGGCACTGTTTCAGCTGGTACTTCAACAGGATTAGATGCTACTTCAGCCAGTGCTAATTTACCAGTAGCAAAAATTACAAACACCCACGCTGATGCAACTGCAGGATATTTAAAATTTATAAAAGACCCCGGCTCTGGACAAGGTGCAGATGCAGACATTCTTGGCACTATTACATTTTTTGGTACAGATGCAAGTAATAATGCTCCTGAAGAACTTGCCAGAATGGAGAGTAGCATCGTAGAAGCTGACCATGGTTCTGAAGCTGGAGCGATAAAATTCTATGTGGCTGAAAACGATGCCACTATGACAGCAGGATTACAAATATTAGGACAGGCTACTGATGATGGAGAGATTGATGTAACTATAGGAGCAGGAGCTGCTTCTACCACAACAATTGCCGGAACTTTAACTATGGGTAGTACCGCAGCTATGACTAATGCAGGACTAGTATCCGTGGCGAATCAGTCAGGTATTACTGGTCTAGGTACAATAGCAACAGGAACATGGGAGGCTACAGATGTAGCTGTTGCTCATGGTGGTACTGGAGCATCGTCTTTAACAGATAATGCTATTCTTACAGGGACAGGTACTAGTGCAATTACAGCCGAAAGTACCTTAGCCTTTACAGGAGATATATTATCAGCATCTTCTACTTCAGCTGACTTACCTATGATAGAACTTACTAATACTCATGCAGGTGCTACAGCGGGTAAGATAAGGTTTAGTAAAGATAGTGGGTCTGGAGATGATAATGATGTAATGGGAACAATTGAATTCTTTGGTACGGACGCAGCTGAAAACACACACGAAAGACTTGCTTATATTGATTCATATATTATTGACTCAGCCGCTGGTTCAGAAGCAGCAGGATTAAGATTTTATGTTGCAGAAAACGATGCAACAAATACTTTGGGGCTACAAATATTAGGACAACCAGACGACAATGGTGAAGTAGATGTTACAATAGGGGCGGGTGCCGCTTCAACAACTACAATAGCTGGAACTTTAACTATGGGAAGTACAGCGGCAATGACCAATGCTGGTTTAGTTTCAGTAGCAAATCAATCTGGTATTACCGGAGTTGGAACTATATCTTCTGGTACATGGGAAGGTACTACCGTAGCGGTTGCCCAAGGTGGAACAGGAGCTACATCGCTTACTAATCTTATTACATTAGCAACCCACACAACTGGAGATTATGTTCAGAACATTACAGCTGGAACAGGACTTACATCTACAGGAGCTACTAGTGGGGAAAATATTGCCCACTCACTTAGCGTAGATGCTTCTCAAACAGGTATTACTGCACTAGGAACAATCGCAACGGGTACATGGGAAGCGACTGATGTTGGGGTTGCTCATGGAGGAACAGGAGTATCAACTTTACTTGCAAACGCTGTACTAACTGGTAATGGAACATCCGCAATTCAAGCTGAAAGTACCTTATTATTTTCTAGCAGCAAACTAATTCCAACTGCTTCCGCTCATGATGCCGCAGGAACGGCATTAACTATGTCAGCTGGTGCTACTACTGCAGGAACTACTAATAACATTGCAGGTGGGGCACTTACCTTTCAAGGTGGACAAGGTAAAGGTTCAGGAGCGGGTGGGGCAATTATATTTCAAACAGCAAACGCTGGAGGCTCAGGGAGTTCATTAAACGCCTTAGCCACCGCCTTAACTATTAATGATGACCTTTCCATTACTACTGGAGGAACCATAGAACTTGGTCATGCTTCAGATACTACTATTGCTCGTTCAGGTTCAGGTGATATTACTATTGAGGGTAATGCAGTTTACCGTGCGGGCGGCACTGATGTTCCAGTTGCAGATGGTGGTACGGGGCAATCAAATCTTAATAATCTTATTACGATGGGTACACACACCACTGGTAACTACGTTGCGACTATTACTGCTGGTACAGGTCTTACTTCTACAGGAGCTACCAGTGGGGAAAGCATAGCTCACTCACTTAGTGTGGATGCTTCACAAACACAAATAACGGCAGTTGGGACTATAGCAACGGGTGTTTGGAACGGAACTGCTATTGCTTCTGCGTACCTTGATTCAGACACAGCACATTTAAGCGGAACACAAACCTTTAGTGGAGCAAAAACGTTTACTAGTACTATTACTGTAGGTGTAGATGATACAGGGCATGACGTTAAATTATTTGGTGCTTCTGCTGGTGCATATATGTTATACGACCAGTCCGAAGACCAGCTTGTAATTATGGGTGCGTCTGCAGATGCTACAACAAGTACAGGTAAACTTTTACTTGCCACATCACTTACAGATATTAATGCAAACGATGTTATTGGAAAGGTTGAATTCCAAGCACCGCATGAAGCAGGTGGTACTGATGCGATTACAGTAGCTGCTGGTATTGAAGCCGTAGCACAAGGAACATTTAGTGGGTCTGTTAATGCAACCGATATATTATTTAAAACAGGACATTCTGAAGCCGCCACGGAGAAATTTAGAATTACTTCACAAGGAGAACTTGGGGTTGGTGGAGCTAATTATGGAACCGATGGTCAAGTACTAACTTCTGGAGGAGCAGGAGCAGCCCCAGCTTGGGAAGATGCTGGAGGTGGGGGAGGAGTTTCATTGCCTTTAGTAATGGCTCTTGCATAAAGCGAAAGAATATTGTTCATAAAATTAGTATAATATATTATAAATAAAAATTTGATAGGAGAAATAAATGGGTTACACAGATAATACAAGTCCAACATGGGATGAAGTAAAGGGGGTTGAGACATATACTAACTCTTTTATTAATAGTCACTATGCTGAAAAAGACGCTTTATACAGTAGTATAGAGTTCGATTCTATAAATTTAGACGGTTGTTCTAATGGAGTGATTAAAAATGCTAATGGAACAACAAAAAAACATCCAGACACAAATCAGCCGTTGTTTACAGCTGTTGACGATGATGGAGACCCTATAGAATTACCTATAGACGCTTTAAATGCTATGAGATTAAAGTCACACATTGTAGATACTACAGATGACACTATTACTTTCGTTGATGATTATATGTATAGTTTACAGTTCCCTAAAAAACTTATTGTGGGTGCTGCTGTAATATCTATGCCAATTAATGATTCTAAATTATTGGATGGAGAAGGTGTGGAAACAGACAAAGTGTCTAAAGGTATGAAATCTTTAACTGAAGCTGGGGAAGTAACTATTAGAACATATGACACAAATGGATTTGGATTTATAAGAAAAGAATTAATATGGACAGGAAACCCTGACTAGGAGGAAATAATGGCACAAGGTGATGGATATGTATATGATTGGACTAGTTATAATAACAATAGTCTTTCGCTAACTCCAAGTAGTGGAATTGAATGGATGTTCGTTTCTTTTCTTCAAAGTAATGCTTCGGCAGGGAACGGAATATGTTTAAATGCAAGCAGTTCAACCAGCTCAGCCTATACTTATTCTACTTGGCATAACTACACGGGTAGTACCTCGATTAACCAATGGAGACATCCTGAAATGGGAGGAACGACAACTAACCTGAAAATGATTGCTACGAATTCTAAACCTATGGTGTGGCGAGTTTACAACAATTCAACTACACAATATTCTAAATATATGGCAATAGTTATAAATGAGTAGGGATATTAACTAATGGCTCAAGGTGACGCATACATATATAAATGAAACATAGAATAGAATAAAAATATAGTATAATAATAAACACCCTTAATAAAAAATAAAAGACAAAGAAGGAGAAAAGAAAAATGGCAGATATTAATGTAGAAACTGATTTACAAGCAGTTACCGAAAAAATGGAAGTTTTAGTCACTGAACTAAACAAAGTAAATGCTCACAGAGAACAAATAGTAAGTCAAGTACAAAACTTACAAGGTGTGATAATGTACCTTAGAGGGAAAACAGAAGCCTCTAGTGATGTACAAATAGAAGGTGAGGAAAATCTTCCGCCAGAAGGTATGGACGCAGCTCAGAATATAATAGATGCAAATTCAAACAAAGAAGGAGATAAAAAAAGCTCCTAGGAGATATAAATGGCAACAACTGCAGGAGCAGTATTTGATAAAGTGTTCAATTGGGATGGTGTAGGTACATCCAGTGGTGATTACACTGATGTTACCTTAGAGTCTCAGAGCCCTGCCGGTACTTCATTTACCCTTTTGAACAGTAGTGCTCATTATATATATTTAGGTAATGCCTCAAAATTTGACATGGCTATTTTTGATGTTGATACTGCTGGAAGCCTAGGTGCCTTAACATGGCAATATCGTACCAGTTCTGATACTTGGGAGACTTTTGTGCCAGCTTCAGGTAGATTTCAATTAGACCCAGATGATGACGAGGGAGGACAATATGATTTCTCTAAAGATGGAGCAGAAATATTTCCCCCAAATATATTAAGTGATTGGGCAACACTAACAGTAAATAGTGCTAATCTATATTGGGTTAGAGTTACTGCCGCTAGCGTTGCTACAGCACCAACATTTAAGCGTATACAAATGAGACCTTATGCAGCTTACTGTACGACTAAGGATGTTTATGAGATGATGCAACTTAAAAATGTTCTCAGTGGTACTGACTTTACTACTTCTACAGTTCCCACACAATCAACTGTCGAACAGTATATTTTAGAAGCTCAGTCTTATATTGATATGCGAACAAGAAAATCTTGGAAGCCCAATATAATTTATAATGAATATCATTCATTTAATTTGAATGGCTTTCAGTTAGACAAAGCAGATACATATAAAGTTTTAGATTTACAAATATGGAGCGGTGCTAGTTGGGATTCTAAAAGACAAGGACGTACTAAAGATTACTTTTTAGTTCCGGATACAAATATGGTTCATTTTTCTCGATATTTTTTACTTCCCGCTAGATTTATTTCTTATAATGCTCCTGTATGGCGATGGGGTGGAGGAGAATTTACCATGCCGGTGAAAGTAACTTATTTATGTGGTAGAGATATCCAAACGGATGCTCGACAGGGTGGAATAATACAGGATATCGCTAAAAAAATGGCGGCCCTTGAAGTGGCTAAAAATGCTGATTTTGGTGGTTCTGTAGTAAGTGGAATGGACCGAATGGATATTTCTACTCGAGTCAGTTCTTGGCAAGATACTATAGAAGAAACTCTCGATAATATGAGAGGGTTTGAGGTGTTCTAATGGCAGAACCTATACCAATAGATGCAATAATGACAGATTTGGATGGTCAGTGGAATGCATCTAATGTAACAAAACCAGCACTGACTACTGTAAATGGAGCGAGCCAACCTTTTAGATTTGATTTAAATGTGGGAGACCAAATAATAGGAAGAACAGCATCTCCTGCTATGTCAGAAGACCCTATTGGGAATAGAAAATATGGAAATCGAAACTATTCTATAGAATTAGAATTATATACATTAACTAGTAGGCAGAGATTATATGATTTAATGTTAGAAGTTCGTAGAATATGTCATGCTAGAATGCATTCTTTAACTAATTTTCAACGACAAACTTTTGTTAGTTTTAATGAAGAGGTTGGAGAACAGGCTAATGTATGGACAGGTACTATAGATATAGATTTAGAGAACCTAGGGGTTCTATTAGAAACTTCTTAGTAAACAAGTATAATAATAATATAACTAGATAATGAGGTAATATAATATGGGAGTTTATCGAAGCGACCAAGCACAACTAACATTTGCTGCTGAAGCAGCTCAGGGCGGAGACCCTGAATTAATGCAGGGAACTTCTGGGTCATCAGGTACTACTTTAAGTGCTGGTGTTAATGCGGGGTCTAGAACTATTACAGTAGCCAGTGCCTCTGGATTTACTGTAGGGGATTTTATACGAATAGGTACCGTAGAAGGTACTTATGCTAGTACAATAACCGCACATGAAGTCAGAAGACTTGAGGCTATTAATGGGACAACTTTTACTCTTGACAGACCAACAGCTTTTTATCACGCTGCATCTGACGATGGGACAGCGACAGAAGTACAAGAAGTCAGTGCCGTTGGTAACGAGTCTATTCTTGAAGGAGATAATGGTAAATATATAACATTTATTCCGGGCATTTATGACTCTATAGATACACCAGACCCAGAGATGAGTATTGAAGGAAGACATTTCTTAAGTACTCAATCTAAAAGAAACTTCTCAGTTGCTTATTCAGGTACACAAACTTTAGTAGGTGCTGTTTCAGGTATAGTTTTACTTAATGGGTGGCCTTTGAGATTTCCAATAGGAAGTGTACGCTCTTTCCCAATAGCTAGTTCTACAAGCGGTAGTACAGGACTTACTCTTAATGGGGCTGTAAAAAAAGGAGATATGTACATTCTTCTAAATGCCGTTACAGGTTTAGTAGATAATGATTATATTGTTATTGGGTATACTGGTGATGATTCAAATTCTACGGCTGAAGTAAGAAGAATAGTAGATATTATAAGTAGTAGAGTTAAATTAAATTATCCATTACAATTTGACCATGCTACCAGTACCGCAGTGCGAGAATGTACAACTGCAAGTGTTTATACACACACTATTGCAGAAGCTGCTGATTTAGATACAGTAACATGGCACGTACACATGAAAGATAGTACAGAAACAGATGATAAAGATTTTGATAGAAGATATGTAGGAGGAATGATAGGTTCGTCTACTATATCTGCTGAGGAAGGTGGTCTGGTTTCAATGTCTTGGGATAGTGTAAATTTCTTAAATATGGTACATAACCAACGAAACCAAGAAACAGTAGCAGCTAGTTCAAATGATTTATATTATGGGGCTAGTCCAACTGCTAATATGCCTAGATTTAGTCTAATGCAAACCATTGACAATGATGATATAGGTATACCAAGCCATAATGGAGCAGCTGTAAATGATGGTACTGGATATCCAAACACTCAACCATATTACTTTTCTGAAGGGACTATAAAATTCTTCGGTAAAGAATTTGCTAGAATAAGAAGTTTTTCATTAGGAATTTCAAATGGTGAAGAGCCAAGATATTATATAGGTAAGCAAGGAGCAAGAGCACGAGGTCCATATGAAATAAAAGAAGGTGCACGAGACTATTCAATGTCTGCTACCGTTGCATTACCAGATGCAGATATTGCAAATGATGCTGCTGTCGGAGTAACTGGGCAACAAGAAGGGGCTTTAGAATTATTCAAGCAATTATTACTTGAAGGAGACTATGGGCATAATGAATATAAATCAGGGTTTACTGCTACAATAAAGTTTGAAAGAGGAACAAATGATTATATAATTATAGATATACCGGGTTCTGCGACAGGAAGTGCCGGTACTCCAACAACAACAACAAGCCAAGTGAATAAACAGGGTGTCTTCATTAATTCTGCTACTCACTCTATAACGGGAGATAATATATTTCAAGTAGACTTGGATATGATATTTAGAGCTTTGAAAATAACAATAGTGGATGGTGTACCAGTATATCCATAAGGAGGACAAATGACACAGCAAAGTAAATTTGATGCATCAAAGTATCAAATAGATTTAGAGCCGAAAACAGAAACAGTAAAGATTGAAGAAACCGGAGAGGAGTTTGAACTAAAAATCAAACAACTTCCTTGGGCGAAAAGAAACCAGTTATTATCGGATTCTTTTTCTTTTGGAACTTCCGGCGATGCAAATGGTTTCAATCCTGCTTATTATGTAAAAGAATGTTTAAAAGAAATGATAGTAGATGCTCCTTGGGGACGTACTACAGAAGCTTTTCTGACAACTATTGATACTAGATTAGGGACTGCTTTAGAATCATTAGTACCAGCTGCCTTTGGGGATGAAGAGGATGGAGCAGGAGGTGGAATTCCTAATGAAATAAAAAAAGAGTAATGATTTTCCTGACTAAACCAGACGAGGTTTCTCCCAAGGAATCTCTTTTATTTTCTTCATGGATGATGACTCTTCAATTATTAAAAATGGGAATACCATGGGATGTTATACAAAACTTATCAATTGAGGAGGTTTATATGGCATTAGGTGTTGAGATGGCGGTTTTACAAAAACAACAGGAAGAACAAGCTCGGGCACAAGCCCAAGCTCAACAACGAGGTAGTTTTAAAATATAATTATGACAACTGCAAGAGAAAGATATAATAATGTACCTAGAGTTGTTCGGATGATGAGAAGTGCATCAAGAAGTGACGCAGGTCAATTTGCCGGACGTGCTGCTGGGGTTGTAGGAGAGGCTGCTGCAGGATATACAAAAGCACAGTCTGCAAAAATCTTTAAAGGTATTACAATTGGACCAAAAGATTCTATAAAACTTTTGGGTAAAATGGCTAGTAAAGCCGCCGGTTTACTTGGAATTAACTTTAGTCTTGGTTCTTTATTAAAACAATCACAAATATTTACAGGTGTCTTAGGTACTATTTTTCAAATTTTAGGAGCGATGGTGGATGCCTTTTTAGCTCCTCTTATGCCCTATTTTACTAATGTATTCCGAAATATGGTGACTTGGATTCCTTGGGCTAGAGAAAAAGGAGAACAATTTGCCGCATGGATACAAAAAATACTAGATACTACAGATGGGCCAATGGCTTTTATAGGTGAATTTATTAAGCAAGCTCTAACTAATACTGCAAAATGGATATGGAGTCAGATATCTGAAAGTAATATTATCAGTAAAATGGTTTTTGGAAATGATAAATCTCTTATGGCTAATATACTGGGAACTTTCTTAAAACTTGCCACTGCGGCTCTTTTAGGTGCTCTAATAGGAGGAATTCTTGGAGGACCCCTAGGAGCTGCTATTGGAGCAAGGGCGGGACTTGCTATAGGAGGTTATGGTATGGCACAGAATAGATTTGGTGGTAGTGGTGGTGGTGCCGCTCCGGCTGCAGCAACCGGTGCTGGGGGGTTACCAATATCAGTTGAAGTTATTGGACCAGACAACCAACAATTAAGAGTAAATCAATATAAGGCGGCTGATAGACAAAGAGTAACGATTACAAATGAAGGAACTGACTTTACAGGAGAAATAAAATAATGGAAGGTCCTTTATCAGTTTTAATAAGAGATAATACCCATAATAGTGCTTTAGTTAGATTATCTTTAAAAGCAGACCAACTAACTTTTTCATATTCTAGAACTCCATTGCATATTGCTATTCCTTTTTCAGAACCACAAATTTTTGATTTGGGGTCAAATAGACCTACTATTACGATGTCCGGTATTATTGATACTGAAGGGGGAGACCCCTCTAACACTACAGGACACACAACAGGAACATCTGACTACGCTTTTAAAGGTATGTCTTCAGATAGTCTGACGGGCCCCGATGGAAGTGGGGGTACAAATTCAAAAACATATTATATTCCTTATAAAAATTATTTAGAAGGTAAACTTTTAACTTGGACTACTACGTCTACTGTAGATTTACAAGTAGAAGTTGGTGATGCGACAACTCCGGTAGCTACATCAGGAGCCTTTGCTACTGGTGGGGGAATTTATCCAGTGGCTGTGCAACAATTTCAATTTATGTTAGCCCCGGGTATGGAGGATAGATATACATATAGTATACAATTGATTGCTAAATTCAGAGATGGTATAAGTTTCTAAGGAGGTAGAATGGCAGCAGATAATAGAGTAATAGCTTCATATTGGAATGACACAAGTAATACATGGACTGACTTTCGTGTAACTACATATAATACAAGTACAAATGCATATGTTTATTCAACTAGTGCTGCAAGTGCTGTGCAAAGTTGTACTATTGCAGATAAATTATATACTCCTAAAAAAGCTACTCTTAGAATTTCTAACAGACCTGTAAGACCCTTTTCTGATAATGCAGCTACAGCTGGAACTCAAGGACCGTGGACAGGCAAAGTTGGCCAGTTTACTAAGATAAAGATAGTAGATGGATTATCTAGACAAATTTATTTTGTTGGATTTGCCTTTGATGTTCAAGATTCATTGGGTGTTTTAACTATTAAAGCTTATGATAATTTAAATGAACTACGAGACCTTACTACTGCAAACAAACCCGATTTTAGAATCAACCCTCCTAAAGGTGGTATTTGGCAAGGAACAAGTCTCCCTATTGGCTCTGCGATTGATAGAGCTACGAATCAATATACTGATGAATTAGCGTCAAGAAGTGGTATTATAAAGTCTATAATAAACCTCTACGCTAATAATGTAATAGCAGAAAATACAGATGCTGATGACACTAGATTCAGTAATTCGGCATCGGAATTTAATTTTGGTCCCATTGCTAGTTCTTTAGTAACAGATACTACGATTGACAGCCCATCCGGCAATGTTAATGATAGTCAAGAGGCTTTTGATGTAGATGCGGTTAGTGATAATCTAGTCGTAGACACGATTATATTTGTTGACCAAGAAAAAATGAAAATTCTAAGCATCGATGGTCTTGAACTTACAGTTGAAAGAGGAGCTCTTAATACTATAGGAGCGGTTCATGTTGATGGTGCTGCTGTTAAAATATTACATAATAGTCAAGAAATATATCACATGAATCAGGGGGACTCTCCAACATCTTTGTTAACCAACATTCAACATTTAGCTATAGAAGACCCCCATGCTACCAACCACCAAATGAATAGTGGTACGGGTGGACAAACATATGGATATGATTATTATGTAGAACCGAATATTACAAGTACAACCTTAACAACCGAACCCGCACCATCATTTTTTCATTATTTTAAAAAAGGTCAAAGACCGACGCTATCTCCAACTGAGACAGGGGGATTATTTAATGAGGGATTAAACATACATGTTCCAAGTCCTTCATCAACTGCTAATGGTGAATTTAGTGAGACAGGAAGATTAATAGCCTGTACTGACTATTCAATTGAAAGACCCCAAGATGAGGTATATACAGAAGCGTCCGTCTCTTGGAAGGAACATGTTAATCACTGGGATAATGCAGTAGAAAGTGTGACAGTAGAACCTAAAACATCAACATTTCAATTAGTTCAAGTTGGTGTTGTTGAAAACCCTAATGATGTTCCCGGAGTTTTTGCTCCTTTAGGTAGTGAAGTAAATCGAAATGCGGGTATAGGCAGCAGAAATGGTTACTATAATGGGTTTGTTACTGACAAAGGGCTAACTACTGACCCCAAGCAAGCCAATGGTGCTTCGGCGGGGGTTATAGGTACCGGTATTAGTCCTTTGATTGATGGGGATGGTACTGATAATGGTGGTAAAAGCCCAGAATGGTTGAAAGTTCGATTATCTACTTTAACTGCGGACATTAGTAATTCTACTACTACTTTAGCAGCAGTTAGTACTGCGGGAATGTATGTAGGACAAAAACTACAACTTGGTGTGACGGGGACTTTAGGGACCGCTATAAATACAACAGCTACAACAATTGATTTTAACCCGAGTTATAGTGGAACTTTTTCTTGGAGTCAGATTGCAGCAACTGAGAAAATACTAGTTCATGGAAAAGATGGTACTGAGGAAATGACTATTGCTGGTAGTATAGATGCTTCAGCAGGAACTTTTGAGGTTGCTGCTAGAACATCTAGTGGTACTACTAACAGAGGAGTAGCTCATGAAAGTGGGGCTCTTGTAGAATTGTTTCCTGAGATTGTTACTGTAACAGCGGTTAGTAGTGCTACAGCATTTAATGTGACTAGAAACTCAACTGATACAAGGTCAGTTACTAGAACTTGGTATGGTAACACAAATACCGAAATTTATGCGTGGAAAGTTGCTAGACCACAAATGTTATCTGTAACTGAAGTGTCTAATGTCAATGGCGGAGGAATTCCGGCTACAGCAGAAACTTGTGATATGTTAATTTCTGATGTTGACCCGAACATTGCTAAGGGCACATCTTCAACTACATATGCAAATAAATTTGATACTTATTGGAAAGTTAATGCTTATGATAGTGGATGGTCTGGTAGTTCAAAAACATGGATTGGTCAGGACAGCCTTTCTAGTTTTGTATTGACTTATGCCCCTCAAAATACTTACGAATATAGAAGAAGCATTAATGTAGATGTAAGTGATATTGAAAATTCATTCACAGTGAGGCAGAGAATACTTGCTATTTTACAACGAAAAACGCATCAAACACTTAGAACTACATTAAACACTTTTCGACCCCCAAGATATTATTTTGATGATGTAATTGCATCATTATCAGGCACGTCAACACAAGTTCTAAATTTAAGTGGTTCTACAAATCCTAGAACTGAAGGTCTTACTATTGGGTGTACAGTTAATCAACTTTCTGGAGGAGGTCCATCGGGAGTCTATGGTTATATTTCTGATATAAGTTCATCTGAAGTAACTGTGGCTTGGAACACAGGTAGTGGAATTTCTGCGACCGATACTGTAAGATTTTATGTTCCGGTTAGAGCGGGGGATTTGATAAAACATAGAAATGACCCTTCTAATATAAATCAAATGATGAGGGTTACTAAAGTAACGTATGATGAAAACAATGGGGTTGCTCTTACTAGGTATGATGTTGTAGGAGCTACGAGTTCTAAAGAAGGTGGGGATGCTAGGATGACTTTCGCCGCCCCAACTTATAGTGGGGGTGGAGAAACAAGCTTTCCCTTTTCAGCAACGGATGTGCCTTTGGAGGACAAACATAACAAGCTGGCTCTAGTATTTTCAGTAACAGATGAAGATACTGTTGCTTGGGCAGCTGGAGATATTTATATAGGAAGTAAACGATACGAGATAGATGCGGGTAATACCGGTAATATGTCGGTAGGAATATCATATACAATTTATTATTATCCCGGTGGAAATACTTTTACAGTCAATACTACATCACATTATCTAAGGGTTAAAAGAAGTAAATATAGTAAAAATATTGTAAAAATTGCTACTGCTTTTGGTGTGGCGGCTGCAGATGGTAAAGCTTATTTTAGATTAGAACCTAATCTAGGTACTATAAAGGCTAGAGATATGTCTAATGCTCCAGATGTTCTTAATACCAATTCAATAAAAGCTACTTTGTCTAAAAAAGGAATACAGGCATGGTCATCTAATGCTAGTTTTGAAGCTACAGGTACAGCGGGAGAATATAATAAAATAAAGTTTGGGCTAAAAGGTACTATTGGTAGTAATGCAACAGTGTCATTTTCTGATAATACAACAGAAGCAATTGCTCATAGTGCTACAGGAACATCAAGTTTAGGAAATAGTTCTTCAGTTGCTGCCGGTAAAGTAACTTTAGCAGCAGGTGTTAATTATATATATAAGGCGATTGGAGACAGTGCCTCAACAACACTAGTAATAACTAATGATTATACAGATGTTTACCAAGATGACCGGATTTTACTATGTATGGTAAAGGTTGCAAGCTCAGATGATGGTTCTAGTTCACCATCTATATTCCCATTTACAGGTAATGAGGCAACTATATCTGCTGGAGTAATTTCAGCAGGGGCTATCACTGCGGACACTATACAAGCTAATGCAATAACTGCTGCAAAAATTTCTTCAGGAACAATTACAACGGCAATAACTTCTGATATGACAGGGGTTACTATGAATGCCGCTGGGCAAATAATGGCAGGGAAATCTGCTTATGGTAGTGGTACTGGATATATTTTAGAAAATAATTCAGGAACCCCAAGATTTGATATAGGAGTTGGTACCGACACTTATTTACGTTTTACAGGTAGTGCTGTAGAAGTTAAAGGTTCCATAACAGGTTCGACAGGTACATTTGGTAACTGTAGTATGGGTTCAGATGGTTTTGTAGCGGATGGAGAATTATTAGGGTTTCAAATAATGAATGGTTCTACTCACTATGGGGCTTTAGGATATAATAGTGGAGCAGTAATAATATCTACTACTGATAATGATGCATCTACTGTAACCCCACGTATGTATTTTAATGACACTGCTGATGCAGTAGTTCAAATCCCACCGGGTACAACCGCAGAAATTAATGAACATCGGTTTGCTACATATTCAACTGGTGGTAGTGAGTATGCAACTATGTTTCCCGTAGGAGATAGGGATGGAACCGCTGGTGACCCTTATGGTTTTATAGGAGTTAATGCTTCTAATGCTCAAGCCCCCTATGCTCGTATATATGCACATATTTTACATCCGAGTGATGGTACAGCAGGAGCTCCGAGTGTAGCATTCGCTGACAATAATGATACAGGTATATATAGTAGTGGTACTGATGAGTTATCAATAACCGCAGGTGGTGAACATGTTATAAGATTTGTAGATGCTGGGATTGTTGCAGAAGCACCTTTCTATATTGAGGATACCGTAGGCTCTACAGACTTGCCCACATCAGCTACCGTTTCAGGATTAGGTGGAGTATATAGTGGTAAGTATTGGCTAAGAGCTGTAACTTCTAGTGCTAGATATAAAAGTGATATTCAAGATTACACAGATTATATTGATTCATCAAAAATATTCGATTTAAATGTAAAAACTTATAAAGATTTAGATGGTAAGAATCAAGCAATTGGACTAATTGCAGAAGAAGTTGAGGAAATTTTACCTGAGTTAGTCAGCTACAAATTCCCAGTAAACAAAGATGATTCAAACAAAGTAGCTGAAGGTGTTAAAGGGAACATGTTAGAATTTTTATTATTAGAAGAAATTAAAAAATTAAATAAACGAATTACAATATTAGAGGAGGGTAAATAATGCCAGACGTAACCATATCTTTTACAGATGCTCAATGGACCAGAATAGTAGCTGCTTCAAAACAAATAAAAGCTGTTGATGAATCAGGTGATGTAGATGAAAATTATCTAGCAGCTAAACTAAAAGACAGAGTATCTAATTGGGTTAAGGCACATGAAGAAAAAGCGTCAGTTGAAGACTTCTAAAATCATACAACATAGATATGATAACCCACATGATACTTTAGAACAGATTGGAAATGCGTTTAAAGTATCCCGACAGTATATATATAAAGTACTGAAACAAAATGGGGTCCCAACAATTAGGTCTAAGAAACAGACTAATGTTAGATACTGTGTAATATGTAAGGAAATTAGTACTAAGTTAGTTCATGATGGTTCTTGCCATTTCCAATATTATAATAAGAAAATAAATTGTGCTACATGCCGAATTCCCTTTTATAGGAAGAGAAGTCAGATAGTACAAGCCCATAGAGAAGGCTTTCTTCACAACTATTGTTCTCTTAGTTGTTATCGGAAAGGGAAAAGAGCTTTATCAACATAACTTTTGCCTTCATTTTCAAAGGCTATTTGAACTCAAATACGGCTATTTCTACGTTCTTTTACGTTCTTTTATGATATAATAATAATAAGTTTCCATAATCGAATCTTACGAGATTCCACACAATCAGAGTAAATTAACGATATGGAAATTAATAATGACTTGATAAAACAATGGGAACCTAAAATTCAGAAGATGACGGCTTCTACCTATATAGCAGGAATGGATAGAGAGGATTTAGCCCAAGAGCTTAGAATTGCTCTTCTTAAGTCTGCCAAAGCTTATGATAAGAGTCGAGGAATATCTTTTCATACCTACTTACACACAGCTTTAGTTAATACTATAAGAACCTTAATAAGTAAGGCCCAAAGAAAACCTTATACTAGAAGTATGGATGCTTGGAATTTTTATTCTCCTTATGGTAATAAGGTAATTCCAAACGAAATTGCTAGGGCTTTACGTTCTGAGAAAGACAGCTTTGCTGAAGAAGTGGAGTTAGATTTATTGATTTCCGCTCAAGATTTATCCGATAAAGAGCGACAGTTTTTAAAACTGAAATTTGAAGGTCTTACAATGGATGAAATTACAGAAGATTTAAGAGCTTGCAGAATATGTATTTATTGTTTAGGCTTTAGAACCAAAGAAAATGAGCTTGGATTTCCAGATTTTTCAAAGTGTTTAGATAAACAAGGAGATGGGGCGTATAAAATTAGAAATATATTAAGAGAAACGTTTAAGTGGTTAGAGGATGAAAATGAACTTGAACCCGATACTTAAAGACTTAAATTCTCGAAGTTTATATGAACTATTTTCTTCTTTATATAAGGAAAAGAATGGTTCTGAATATGAAGGAGCCGGTTGGATTGGTAACGAAATGCATAAACTGAAAGTAATTTTAGATGAATATGGTCCTGAAAATATTGCTTGTGCAATGCTTAATTGTATTCAACGAAATGACCGACAAGTATCGGTGCCTTATTTTGCTGCTGGAATAAAATATTATTTAGTTCCAGATTATCCCGACATTTATTGGACCATCAAAAGATATGGTACGCCAGAAATAAGAAAACTCTGGAATGCTTTTATGATTCTCGATGCTACTTGGTTACCTTCGGCATCTCAGAAAGCTAAAATGAAACAGATAAAAATTAAATTAAAGGAGTGGTCCAATGCCCAGACGAAAAAGAACACGAGGACGGCTAATACAAAAACCAAAAAAAGACCCCGTAAAAGAAGCTAAATTTAGAATTATAGCATCTAAAAGTGATTTGGGGGATATCTGGTCTGAGGGAGAGTTTGAAACCTATGAAGAGGCAAGACGTTCCCTTGACAGCCATCATACGTCTGATGTAACATACCATATATATTCAGACGATAATAGAGTTATTTATACAAAAATTGGAGGATTGGATGCATAGCCCCGAATTTATAGAATCAGCAGTAATATTTAATTTAAACACAGAAGGTAACTTACACAACTTTAAACACGTTAAAGATGATTTTACAAAACATGGTCAGGCTTATGAATGGTTGGTAAACTATTTCGATAAATATGGTGAGTTTCCTCCTCAAGTTGTACTAGAACAGCAGTTTCCTAGTTTAGAAGCTAAGGCTAAGGATGAGAAACTTCCTTTTGATTATGCATACGAACAATTTAAACGTGCTTTGTTACAAAGAAATGTATTAAGAGCGGTCAACTCGAATTCAAATCTAATCTTTGAAGACCCTAAACGAGCTTTATCTAATATCATGTCGGGTTTATCAGATATAGAAACTGTCTATCATGAAGATGTATCTCCTTACGATGATGGGGAATTGACTCGGTTGGAAGAGTGGAAGAATAGAAAACAACGCAGAAAACTGGGTTCCGGCTTGATGGGGATTCCAACTAGTTTTGACTCCTTGAATACTCGTGGAGTGGGTTGGATGCCCGGAGAATTGATAGCAGCGTTTGCTCGGCCTACTATTGGTAAAACATGGTTATGTGTTCATGCCGCTGCAACAGCTGTTTTTAATAGGCATAAAACCTTATTGATTTCCACCGAAATGCCTAACAGAGCAATAAATATGAGAATTGATGTCGTATTAGCTAAACTAATGGGGTATGATTTCTCTCATATGGCTTTGAGACATGGAGATAATATAGATGAAAAGCAGTATAGAGACTTTTTAGAGAAATCTAATCAAAAAGATTTGTTGGTCAGTGACCACATTTCAGGTCAAATGGGGTTTTCTCTTGAGTCTATTGCGAGTTTAGTAAGGAAACACAAACCTGAATTTGTTGTGATTGATGGTGTATATTTAATTTCCGCTGGAGATTCAAGGTCACAAGCTTGGGAACAATCTCATAGATTATTTTATGGTTTAAAAAATTTAGCAACCGCTATAAACACACCAATTTTGGTTACTACCCAAGCAAATCGAGATGCTTCGGATATGTTTACGCCCCCCAAAGCTAACCAAGTTGCTTTTGGAGATGCTTTAATTAGAGCCGCCGATGTTGCCTTGGCAATGTGTGCTGTGGAAGATGAAGACGATAAGAGATTAGTACAGTTTCAAAAATATCGTGATGGAGAATTACCTCTAAAAACAACTTATATGCAGTGGGGAGTAAACAATGGTAATATAAAAGAATTAGTAGGTTATCAGCCAGCATGGCTAATGATTGAAGAAGACGCATAATAGGAGGTATGTAATGGGAATTTTAGAATGGTTTTCAAGTAGTGAAGATGATAGTGATATCATTGTAAAATCTACAAGAAGTAAAGGAAGTGGAAGACCAATCATTGATATCACAGTTGGAGATATACGAAAAGGTATAGTTACTGATGAGCATGGATATCGAAATGAAGTTGTTCTATTTCTAAGAAAAAACAAAAGGGATAGATAATGGTAGATTGGCACTCTGTATTAACTAAGTATGGAGTTGATATACCTTATGAAGAGCAAGTGATGATAAGCTGCCCTTTTCATGACGATAGACGAGTTTCATGCTCTATTAATTTAGATATGGGGGTGTGGATTTGTTTTGCCGGTTGTGGACAGGGTAGTTTGAAAGGTTTTATTTTCAAGTTATCAGGTAAATCATGGGAAGAATTAAGTTATGAATTAGATGATAATGTAGATGTTGACTCTGTTGAGTTGGACCCTATTTTTTTAGAGAATGAATTTGAAGATGTTGACGAAGATACTCCCTATGAAGAACCTGAGAATCTTATAGACGTTCCTAATAATCATTGGATATATGATAGAGGTTTTTCTAGAGAACTAATATCAGAATGGGGTTGTAAAGTAAATCAATATTCCGATTTTTTGATTCCTGCGAAGGATTTAGATAATCAGACTTTGGGGTGGATTTCTAGAAGATTACAAGCTATCCCTAAATACTTATTTTCTAAAGGATTTAAAAAATCACAGACTTTATTTGGGATTAATCATATTAAAGAAGAGCAGGAACTTTATATAGTAGAGGGTGCTTTGGATTGTATGTGGTTACAACAACATGGTTATGCAAGTGTGGCTGTATTGGGAGCTAATTTATCAAAGAAACAAATTGATTTATTAGCAAAAATAAATCCATCACGTATCATTTTGGCTTTGGATAATGATTCTGCAGGTAGAAAGGGTATGAATAAAGCTACGCTTGACATTAATGAACGTTTCTTGATATCATATTTAAGACTACCAAAAAAATATAAAGACGTTCAAGACATTAAACATACAGAAACGTTACATAAGGTATTACAAAATAAAACGATAATATAAACACGAAGGAGAAATTATATGAGTGGTATATCACGAATTCAACAACAACGAGAGGATTCTAGAAGACCTCAACAACAAACACAAACTCCCGGTAGAGAGCTTTGGTTTAGAGATGGAGACCAAGCGTTTTTATCTTCAATTGCTACTGGAGATGAAAATGATAAACATATGGATGAGATAAATCTATATACTTTTAGAATGGGTAATAGATGGATTAACTTACTTAAGCACGAGACAGTTGATAACAGCATAGTTCCAGAAGGAACTCGAGCTTCTAATAAATTTACTTTTTGGGCATTTGTACATAGAGTAATACATCTTGATAGATTAAATGATGATTGGGCCGCCGTTGAAGGACCCGGTGGTAAGATGATGTATCGAGAAGATATTAATGATTATCGAATTATTACATTAGGCTTTGGACGAAATGACTATGTCTGGGACCAACTTTCCGGTATATATAGTGATTGGGGTGGGCTAGATAAAGGTGTTATTAGAATAAAAAGAAGTGGTGCCGGTTTAGAAACTTCTTATACATTATCTGCAACACCTCAGACTGAAGAAATACCCGCCGATAAAAAAGCTGAGATGACTGAACTACCCGTATTAAAAGAGTACTACTTAGAACGATATGGTAAAAATATAGAATTATCACTTGCTGCGGAGACACAATCTACTTCCTCTACTGAAGAAACTTTGTTCTAAAGAATAATGACAATTGTAACCTCGGACAATGCAGACCAGCAATTACATCTGTTGATGGAACGCTTGGAAAAAGATTCTGTTATTGTTATTGACGTTGAAACTACGGGTTTAAAAGTACACGATGGGGATTTTGTTTGTGGAATTGGAATTACTCAATTAGAGGGTGATTTTTCTCAATACTACCCGATAAAACACAACCATTATTGTGATGTGGAAAGAAAAAACAAAAAACAAGCGGAACTCGAAGAAAAATTACTTTGCGAAGAATGGTGTAAAGATGGTCCATACCAGAATGTTGATTCAGTAATCACAGAGTCTTTAATCAATATATTAAATGACACCTCTTTAGTTAGTACTTTTATAGGGCATAATATTAAGTTTGATTTACATTTTTTATCTAAACTTGGTTTAGAGCTTGGGGATAGAAAACTTATTGATACTTTAATTATGACCCGACTTACAGAGCCAAAATCTGATGAGAATGTTGGCATTGGTTTGACAGCAACTGCTCAAAGAAGATTTGGGGAAAATGCTGGGAAATATGATATTCAGTTAAAAATGACTCTGAAACAAAAGAGGTGGGTTGGTAAATTAGGATGTTATTGCCATGAAGGTGTTGATGAGAATAATGAACCTGTTGACCTTGGACATGGTGGATATGACCGAGCCCCTATAAATCTAGTTGGACCTTATTGTGAACAAGATGTTTTAGTAACAGCTAGGCTTTATACTAATTGTTTAAAAAAGATAAGTAATACAAATCAAACTCGTATATATGAATTGCAATGTCAGTTGACTAAGACTTTGTTTGATATGGAAGGACGTGGTATTGGTATAGACGATTCTTATGCTAGGACAGCTAAAAAGGCTATTCAGATTAGACAAGAGAAGGTTAAACGGCAAATATATAAATTAGCGGGTAAAGATTTTAAAATCTTAAGCCCTAAAGAAGTTGGTGAAGTACTAAATGGTATGAATCCTCCTATTCATTCTCCAGTAAAGACACCAAAAGGCGAAGAATCTTGGAATGAAGCAGCTTTAATTAATATAAACCATAGAATTGCGGGGTTGATTAGGCAGTATAGGAGTCTTGCAAAGCTTATATCTACCTATTTACAGCCTTATATTAAGAAAAACGTCAAACACACTCAGTTTTATAATTGGGGGACCTCTACAGGAAGACTTTCAAGTCAGAGTCCTAACTTTCAAAATATTCCTAGAAATCACTTTAATTTAGAAGAACATGAATTGTCAGAAGATGAGAAGACTGATATACGAGGTAAGATTTCAGCAATGATTTCACAAAAAGGTATTGTTGCTACGCAAGAACTTTCAGATGATGTATTGTCTACTTGGGCATATATTGGGGATGAGTCATATATTGAAGAAAAGGATAATCAGATATCAATAAGGAGATTGTTTGTTCCACGTGATGGCTATAAGTTGGTAGGGTTTGACTATCAACAAATGGAAGTTCGGGTATTTATGTCTTACTTTCGGAATAAAACTATTGATGAGATACTAAACAAAGAGGATGTGGACTTTCATAGTGAAGCAGCAAAGCTTGCTTTTGGGGTAGATGAGTCACATGAACGCTTCAAAGAGTTTAGGCAGTATGCTAAAGCAGTAACTTTTGGAACTATTTACGGTATAGGCAACAAAAAGTTGGCTCAACAGCTAAGTACTACACCACAAGAAGCAGGGAAATTCAAGAAACAATACTTTCAAGGAATGAAGGGCTCAAAGGAATGGTTCGATAAAGTGGTGGCTACGGCTGGACGAGGAGACATCTTGATGAATCGTTATGGGCGGGTATATAGTATTGACCCTAGATTTGCGTATAAAGGTGTAAATTATATGGTTCAAGGTACAAGTGCTGACTTATTGACCGAAAGAATGATAGAAGTAGACAAATACCTTGCTGATAAGAAAAGTCATATATTAGTACAGGTTCATGACGAAATTATATGTGAGATACATGAATCTGAGTTAGATAGTATTCCTTATGAGATACAAACTTTACTAGAGCAGAACTCTAAAAATATACCTTTGAAAGTAGACATGGAAGTCTTTACTCCTTCTTGGGCGACCAAAAAAGAATTGAAGCCTGTGACAGTGGAGGACTATATTGACTGGAGCTAAAAAACTGCTAGTATAAATATATGGACGAAAGAACAAGTTACAAGATAATATACAAAGAAAAATGGGATGCTTTAGAAATACGCCCAAATGTATCTAGACTCTCTAGAGCAATGTCCGAAACTCATCTTCGTAATAGGATTAAAAAGGTAGAAGCTTGGAAAGCTGGCAGGATGCTTGGGGGGACTAGAACGGGATTTTCTAGTCTTTTCAGAAAATATTTATTGGATGCGTGTGATAACACTTGCTCTGCCTGTGGATATGCCGGACTAAATGGAAATGGGTTACCTAATTTAGATATAGTTCATATTAATGATAATCCTTTTGACCATAGCTATGGTAATGTAATGCCTTTATGTAAAAATTGTCATGGAGAGATTACTGTCCATAGTCCGCAAAATAAGGGTAAAGGCAGACCCGACAATAAGAAAAATCCTCGGGATACCAGAAGTAAACTTGTAACAACTAAAGAGTATTTTCAGGAAAGAATTAAAGAATTAGGGTTAGGGAATCTTCCCGTGTCTATGAATAGAGGTTACAGGGCGGATAGAGAAAAACCTTTACTAAATGAAGAACTTGAAACTCAAAGTAAACAATTACCATTGTTTGAAATGGAATATGAAAATGTCTAAGTACAACGAAGACAAAATAATAAAAGAAATCACTGAGTATGTGGAACACACATATGCTGAACATTATAGCGAGGGTGATAGACAAACATTAGACTTCATAGATGCCTGTGGTGATGCTAAAGCATTCTGTAGAAGCAACATTCTAAAGTATGCATCAAGATATGATAAAAAAGGAACACCACGAAAAGATATACTAAAAATAATACACTATGCAATGTTGTTATTGCATTTTAGTGATAAGGAGAATAAGAATGAAGACTAAAATTAATATTGATGACTATAAAAAAGGAATAATTGATGCTGTAAAGCATATGTCAAGAGGGAATACTGACGATGAATTAAGTGAGAAAAAGGATATGCAATCAGTAAAACGCTTTGTTTTAGACATTGTGGGAAATGATACTTCTACTTCTTATGCAGAGGGCTTTGTGTTTGGAATAGAATTGACAAAGGAGGGAGGCATTATTGAAACCGAAGAAGAAAAAGATACGGCTAGATTTTTTATGGAAGCTGGTGCCGAGGATTTGTTTGATGAAGACTTAATTTCTGAAATAAAAGCGGAAGACCAATCAACAGAAGAAGGGTTTTGGGATGATAGACCCGACATTGATAATTTATTAGATGACAAAGGAGAAAAAGATGAGTAACGTTGAAAGACCAAAATATAATATAAGTAAGAATTTTTCATTTCCATTAGACAAGAACAATAGATTTGGTGGATACCATAAGTTAGAATTAACACTTCTTGAGATTGACCCTAACTACCCACTAGACCAGCAATTAGATGATGCTTTGGTAAAACATATTCAAGAGGCATCAAACTATTTAAACACAGAGTTAGATAGACAAATTGAGGTAATATTAGATGAAGGAAAATGATAGGGCTATAGTCCTTGAAGCTATATTAGCTGAACGTGAACGCCAAGACGCTTCCTTTGGAGAACAAAATCATGATGATTCTTGGTGGAATCTTTTAGTTACTCAACGACAAGGTGAAGTAGCTACAGAACTCTTTAGTTATAGTGAAACCAAATTATTTATTGAATTAATACAGACTTGTGCTACATATATGGCATGGGCAGAATGTGTTAGAAGGAGACTGAACAATGGAAAATAGTGCCGAAGAAGCAATAGAAAAACTGTTAAAAAAGAAATCTTTAAATTTTGTTAGAGGGGATAGCAATATATTTGTCAATAATCGAATACCTTTTAACATACCAGCACTAGATAAACTTACTGGCGGAGGTATTCCTTTTAAAAAGATGACTCTTATATATGGACCAACCAATGTAGGTAAGTCTTATTTGGCTTCTCAGATAGTTGTTAATGCTCAAAAAATGGGTGGTAAAGCTGTTTGGGTAGATACAGAGTTATCTTACGATAAGGATTGGATGACAACCTGTGGGATAGACAGTCAAAAAATACTTGTTTCTCAACCCACAACCGGAGAAGAAGCTTTAGAGCATGTTAGGGAAGCTATGATAGCCGGCTTTGAGGTTATAGTTTTGGATAGTATAGCGGGACTTGTACCAACCAAAATGATTGACGAGTCTTTTGGGTATAGTCCGGTAGCTTGGCAATCACGGTTTGTAAACACAGCCCTCCCCAAACTTTTTCCACACCTTCAAAACGGCTCTGCGTTCATTGCAATTAACCAAGTAAGAGCTAGTATGGGACCAGTAGCACTAGACCCAATGCCTGCAGGTCAAGGTCAAGTGTTCTTTTCTCACTCTATTCTCCAAGTACAACGAAAAGGGTGGATAACTGAGGGCGAGAAAAAGGTCGGGTTTGATATGAATATTAGATTGAGAAAGTCTAAGACAGGGGGAGAGAATTGGGACTCTGTCATGGTACCTTTTAGAGTTGAAGGAGGCATTGACATTCTTGAAAGTTATATTAGAGATGCAATTGACCAAAAAGTTATTATTCAAAAGGGTGCTTGGTACACATATGGAGATATTAAAGCTATGGGGTTAAATGGCATTAAAGGGAAATTTTTAGAAGACGAGGACTTATTTGAGAAATTAAAAAATGACCTTACCACCTAGAGATTATACGGACCAAGAAAATTCAATCGCTAATTGTTTAGATGAGTTTGGTCTGAGGTATGAACAACAGGTTTATTACCATCCATATATAGTGGATTTTTATATTCCAGAGATAAAAATGGTAGTCGAAGCAGACGGTGTTTATGGGCATTTATCCAAAAGGGATGAGGAGAGGGATAAAGATTTATTATCCTTAGAAGATATTGAGTATATTATACATATAAAAGAAACTACATTAGGAAAAATAAAGGAGGCCTTATGGCAGGAATTAACCAAATTAGGACAGTAAAAAAGAAGCCTAAAAAAGTTGCGTATGAGGAGGATTCTTGGTTAGTTAATCACTTAGAAGAATATCTAGAGGGTGTAATGGAAGCTCCTCGAGAAGGGGTCTTTTATCCATCATCGTTGGGAAACCCCTGTGATAGATATTTATGGTTGTGTTATAACGGAAAGATGATAAGTCAAACTTTGGCACCTAATTTAGAACGAATATTTCAAAATGGCAGTTCATTAGAAGACCGAGTAGACCGGTGGTTGAATGAGATGAATATTTTAATTGATAGAGAGGTGTCTGTAAAACAAGAAGTTCCTCCTATTTCGGGAAGAATTGACTTCTTAATCCAACATTATAATTACGGGGAATATCCTATAGAGTTGAAATCTATAAATACATCAGGTTTTTATAAATTGAAAGCCCCCAAACCTGAACATGAAATTCAATTACAAATTTATTTGAATATAGGGGGATATGACCAAGGTACTATATTCTACGAAAATAAAAATGACCAGAAAATAAAAACATTTATTATCCATAGGGATATTGAGAAATGGGATGAGATTTTAAATAGATGTTTTAAAATACAAGATATGTTGGCTCGACCTAGTAGTTGTACAGGTTCATCATGGTGTGCTTGTAGGAAGGTAGGAACTGCATAATGGAAGAACGAGAAACAAAATGGTCTCCTATAAAGGCTATAGGTAGAGCTAAGAAAAATGTAGAATCATTTGGAATTCCTATCTTTGACCCAGATTTACCCAAAGAACATAATTTATTATTTGGAGATTTGGCAACCTATCCTGATAATGAATTGGAAAAGTTCTTAGTAATTTATGGGGGTTATAAAGCGTCTTTAGAAACAAAGCTTGCTGATATAGAGGCAACTGTTGGGGCTTTAGAAGCAGCTTTTACTGAAGGATATAATACAGCTGTCCATAAAGTTGCGAAAGAATATGAAGAATCAGATAAGAAAAAGCCCAATAAAGACGAATTACGAGGAGAAGTAATGACTAGATTTGAAACATTAAGGGAACAAAAGAAGGATATTATTGACCAAAGTGTTGAATTAAAAAAATTTCAAGGGTTATTAAACACATATACAACGGCTTATCAAACTGTAAGTCGGGTTGTAACTCTACGGACCAAACGAGCGGAAAGTATTTAATTATTAGTATAATATAGTATGGAATTTATAGGATTAGATACATCCTCATTTGCTATCCATGCTGTAGTTATAAATGAAAAGGAAGAAATTACAGAAATGTATAAATGGGGATGTGATAGAAAAGCAGAATATACAGACAGATTTCCAGAGTTAATTAATAATTTTAGAATAGGTCTCGCAGACATTGATGTGAAGCATGCAGCTTTAGAAGACGCAGCTCCCGTTATGTTGGGACGGTCTAATAATTATACTAAATTAGCTCGTGTAGTAGGGGCTGTCTGGGCTTTCCTAATTGATTCTGATATGGACACTTCTTTTGTACCGCATGGAACTTGGAAAAAACTAATTATAGGAAAAGGAAATGCTAAAAAAGAAGATATAATGAAATATGCAGTAGAAAAGTGGGGAGATAAATTCCCCGAACAAGACTATGCCGACGCAGCGTGTTTGGCATTATGGAACAGAAGGAGGTTCTAGTATGATAAGCAAAGGTGGATTACAAAAAGTAGTGCGTGGATTCCAGATGGCCTTTCCCGCCAAGAAAGAACGGGTGCAGAAAGAATATAAAGACAAGTTTCCTAAGAAATTACCTACACTTGAAGATGTAAAGAAGAAGTATGGTACTGTTGTATGGTGTAAGTTTACTAAGTGTGGGAGTAACCAAGAAGTGAAAGACTTACAGAGAACTACAGGCACTCTTTTAAAGAGACAGAATTATAAACCAATTGTAGAACAAGAACATATTTGGGCTGGTGTTTGTACTAGAGGCGAAATAGGGATACAGTATGATGAAATGAAATTACCTCATGGAGCTAAAATAAAGGTTCCAAGTTGTTACACAGCACATACTGATAAAACTGGATACTGGGATTTTTCTCAATTCCTAAATTCAGATGGTAGTCCATTAGGTGGAAATATAGATTCCCAACATGTATCTGACGATGGTTACGGTGCGTTAGATGACAACAATATATACGAGTAAATTATGCCCAAACATATACCAGATAATATAAAATTAAAAGCTATGGAATTATTTCTAAAAGGGGACAAAACAGCTAAACAAATCGCTGAAGAAGTCTCCACAGGGGAACATGCCGTTGCTCCTCCTACTATTTATATGTGGGCTAAAAAAGAAAGATGGGGAGAACAAAAGGCAGTTGCTATATCGGATAAGCAGACCTCTTTAGCCGAGTCCGAAGGACAAAGATTCATAAGAATGCAGGCAGACCAATTAGATGGATATACTGAAATTGCTGGTAAAGCTGTAAGGGAAATGGGAGAACTTCATTATGATAGGGCCTTAGATGCTGCTAGGGCAGCCGATATAGGTATAAAAGGTCAGAGAGATGTTCTTCAAGGCATGATAAATCTAGAGTTTGTTCAGGATATAATGACAGTTTTAATTGAAGAAATATCAGACCAAGAAACCCTACAAAGAATTGGTATAAAGCTAAAAACTATAGAACAAAAACATAGGGACATATAGTTATGGCTAAGGATATTATTAGTGTGGAGGGGGCCTTCAACATGCTTTCTGATGGTCTTATTGACCAGAAGAAATATGAAGTTGGAACCTTTAGAGAGTTTGTAGAAAACATTTGGTGTTTGAGTTATGACAACCCAGAATATTTCAAAGCGTGGCATGTAGGGGTATTAACGGAGGACATTGAAGAATGTTTAGCAGAGGGTTTAAATTATGTAGCCGTGTTACCTAGAGGACATTTCAAGTCTACAATATTAGGGCATGCCTTTAGTGTTTGGAGATTATTAAAGGCTCCTAGAGATATGGCGGTCTTATATCTATCCTATAGTGATGGGATGGCTAAATATCATATTTCAGAAATAAATAAAATAGTTTCTAGAAACCCAATCATTACTGAGATGTTGGTAAACAGAAACCCAAAAGCAGATTTTTCTGCTAGATTTTATAAAAATAATCAACCAATGGACATTATGCATGGGGGTTTATTTTCATTTAAAAGAGGCATGCATGTAAATGGAGCTTTGATTGCTGATGATGTATTAAGAGACCCAGAGAATCCCTTGAATATTGGACAGATAACCAAAGTTGAAGACCACTTTATGACAGAATCTATGTTCATACCATTGAAAGAATCTCCTGTAATTGTTGTAGGAACTCCTATGATGCCCGGAGATTTATTAGCTAAACTACAAGACGATGAACGGTTCAAATCTAGAGTACTCCCAGCTTTAGACCCAGTTCCCGGACGACGGGTATTAGCTCCAGAGATAATGAATGAGAAGTATTTATTAGCTCAGCAAAAGGCAAGACCAAAATCATTTGCTTCTGAATTTATGTTGGTACCACATTTTGCCACAGAATCTTATTTTGATGCTCAGGATATTGAAAAGTGTGAAGATGAGACTTTGCGGTCTCTACCAGCAACGAAAAAATATATGGACTTAAAACCTGATGATTATATCTTTGGGGGATTTGATGTAGGTAAAAAGAAACACCCATCTCACTTAGTATTGTTTAGGAAGCGAGGAGAGGAAATAAAACAAGTTCATCACTCCTTTTTAGATGGCTGGAGTTACTCTGACCAGATAGAATATTTGAATGAAGTAGCCGATAATTTTAATTTAACTTCGGGCTATGTTGATAACACTAGAGGGGAATTAGAAGACCGTGGTTTAGACGCTAGGTGGAAACCTATGCATTTCTCCCAAAAAACTAAAAATACTATGGCTTCTGTCTTTGAAAATTTTGTTCATTCGGGTATATTAAAACTAATCAAAGATGAAAGACAGAAGCAGCAGATTCTGTCTGTAAGCAATGAATTAAAAGCTCCTGATACACCAATGGGACATGGGGATGCTTTTTTTTCAGTTGCAATGGCATTACAGGCAGCACATGATACAGCATATAAGTTTGTAGATTTAGGGAATGCCTCGGATTGGTTCAACGCAGTCAGTCCCGGAGAAACACCCGAGAGTCGCAAGCTTATGCAGGACGAGAGGAAAGGGCTTACCGAAGACCAACAGAAAAATTTGTCATCGGTAAATCCGTTACAAATGGAACCTGTGAATCCAAGAGAAAGGGCTAGTGCTGCACCAAATCCGCAATGCAGTGACCCTGTTTGCAACCCATCTTTTTGGGTTCCGGAGAGGGGCCTTTGTCTGTATTGTAATCATAGACAATAATAGAAGAATTTAATGGAGAATAAAATAAATGACAATAAGAAATAAAGTCCCAACACGCACAAACCTAGAGTCCAACATAACAGACCAATCAGAAATTATCCTGAAACATAGATATCTATTAAAAGATTCCGAAGGAAACCTAAATGAAATCCCTTCAGAAATGTTTGCTCGAGTGGCTAAAAATATAGCCAACGTTGATACTATGTATATGAGTCTTCCGGTAGAAGCAACAATAACAGAATCGGATTTTTATTCAATTATGAATAGATTAGAGTTCTTACCAAATTCTCCAACCCTCATGAATGCTGGAACTGAACAAGGAACCTTATCCGCATGTTTTGTACTACCATTAGAGGATAGCATGGAAGGAATAATGAAAGCAGCTACTGACACAGCTATGGTACAAAAATTTGGAGGAGGTACAGGATTTGCCTTATCTAATGTTAGACCAAGAGGAGATAGAATACGGTCAACACATGGAATTGCTTGTGGTCCTATTGAGGTTTTAAAGACCCTTTCAAGGGTGTCCTCTATGATTACTCAAGGTGGAAAGAGAGATGGGGCCAATATGGCAGTGATGTCAGTATATCATCCGGATATCTTAGATTTTATTACTTGTAAGACAACAGAAGGAGATATACACAATTTTAATATTTCTGTTGGGGTTGATTCTCATTTCATGAAAGCGGTTGAAAACAACATGGAATATAACTTAATAAATCCTAAAGACAATTCTGTTGTTGGAAGACTAAATGCTCGTGATGTATTTACTAAAATGGTTGATGGGGCTTGGAGAAACGGAGAACCCGGCATGATATTCCTTGACCAAGTGAATAAAGATAATCATGTTGTAGAACAATATGGTGAAATGATTGCTACTAACCCTTGCGGAGAACAGCCACTTCTTCCAAATGAATCTTGTAATCTAGGTTCCATTAATTTAGCAAAATTTTATTTTACACCTAATATAAGTACAGCACCTAAATGGGATGAACAAATTGATTGGGACCGCTTAGAATGGGTAACCCGAACTGCCACTCATTTTCTTGATAATGTAATTGATGCGAACCATTATGCAACCCCAGAAATAGAGCGAATGACAAAGGCAACTAGAAAAATAGGATTGGGTATTATGGGGTTCGCTGATTTATTAATTCAATTACAAATACCTTACAAATCAAAACCCGCTCGAAAGGTGGGAGCAAAAATAATGTCCCTTATTAGAGGGTGGGCTGATGATGAGTCTTTAAAATTAGCCGAGAAGAGGGGGACTTTCCCAGCGTGGGAAAACAGTAATTATGACAAAAAGACTGAAACCTATAGGAATCACTGTCGATTAACAGTGGCTCCAACAGGAACAATATCAATGATAGCTGATACATCTAGTGGAATTGAGCCCACATTTGCTTTGGCTTGGAAAAAACAAAACATATTAGATGGAAAAACCTTGAATTACGTAAATAAATATTTCGAGTCAGATGCAAGAAAACATGGGTTTTATTCAGATGGATTAATGGATTATTTGGCAGAGGGGGGGTCTTTATCCATGGTGCCAGAAGTTCCAGATTGGGTAAAGGATGTGTATGCCACCTCCCCGGAAATATCCCCTGAGAGTCATGTTTTAATGCAGGCTGCCTTTCAAAAATCTTGTGATTCAGGTATTTCTAAAACAATTAATTTCGCAAATAGTGCTACTAAACAAGATATAGAACATTCTTATATACTTGCATGGGAAAAAGGATGTAAAGGAATAACAGTTTATAGAGCGGGAAGTAGAGAAAAGGAGGTCTTAGTGAAGGGAAATGCAGATGAAAAACAATTACCTTTACTCGGGCTGGGGGCAAAAAATTCTAGGCACCCATGTTGTGATAAACCCACCATAGTAATGGAGTCGGGGTGTGAGGTTTGTAAAGCTTGTGGATGGAGTGCGTGCCTAATTAGTTAGGAGACGAAAATGGATAATGAACAACGAGACAAATTTGATAATACCTATTATAACCATCAAGAGGAAATGAAAGGTATTGCAGAAGTATTATTGGGACAGGAAGAATTGCAAGAAACCTTAAAGGGCTTGACAGAAAAAGTTGATAAGTTGACACTGTTGTATACAGACTTGCAAGAAAAATATGTAAACCAAAATAATCAACTTCGTAACGAATTAACAGGAAGACGATAAATACGAAAAAAGTAGTATAATATAAAGACAGAAAAGATTTAGGAGAGAAATATGGTAATAGGAAATATGCTTTCTGACTCCGGGCAACAGTATGTTGCTACTAAAGATGATACCGGAACTTGGCGAGTATTAAACACTTGGCATGAAGGTCTAAAAAGCTTGAATGCCGATGATGATATCTCGGACGACAATCCTGCAGTAGCCGTTTTGTCAGAAGGACAATTTATTGCATTAATAAAAGAAGCCGCGAGTCAGGGGGTTTTGGAGAATGTCAATATAGGAGGTTCTGATTCAGACACAGCTGAACTAGAAGATGAAATTGATGCTAAAAATAAAGAGCTAGAAAAATTAAAAGATGAAATAAATAAAATAACTCAGGAGAAACAGGAAGTTGAACGAACAGCTTCCCATTCTGAAGAGTTTGAACTAAAGGAAAAAGCTATGGACAACATACTAAAGTTAGTGTCCATGCAAGATATGACTAAACTAAGCAGGGATTAATAATGAAACTATCCGAATATTTGCCTCAAGTTCCTCAAATGCAACAGCAGATGGCGGACTTAAATAAACAAATTAGTTTATTAGATGTTATGAAATCAGCTGGGGATACTGGAAGTGCCCCTACTGTAGGGTTGGACCAAATTGTAAATACGTGGGTACGTCATCAAATGGCATACCGGCAACAGCTGGTTCAAGACTTACAAACAGTTGTTATGTCTGTAGAAGAAATTCGGGGGCCTCTATCACATATAACTGGAGAAGTATTTAGGCGAGGAATTGATATAGTACCCTCGAAAGAAAATCCAGACAAAGAACAAAGTCAAAATTTAAAGAATTGGTTAGATGATTGTAATGTGTTTGACCAAAGTCTAGAAGAAGTCTTACGACAATTTCATATGGATTTAAACTCTTTAGATGATGCCTTTTTGTATCTAGCAAAAGAATATAAAGATAAGGGAGATGGTTCGGTATCTTCCAGACTACAAGAAATTAGAAGGCTAAACCCAGCATTAGTTGAGTTTGACTTAGACCAAACAGGGCTGCCAAAAAATGCCCATTTTATATGTACTATTCATAGAGAACTAATACAGGAAACTGCGGGCACTTGTGAAAAAGAGAACTGTGATGTAAAACTAGTTCCAGCCATGTATAAGTATTATCACAGAAACCAACACATGTATTTTACTGATGAAGAAGTAATTCATTTATCTAAATTTTCTCCATCAGAAACTTATGGTTGGTCACCAATATTAACTATATTTGAAAAGGCATTGACACTTATTGGTATGGATAAAAACCTTTATCGTTTCTTTTATGAAAGAAAAATGCCAGCTTCAATGATTATGGTAACTACCGATGACCCAGAGAGTCTACGAAGAGAAAGAGAACATATTTCAGCTCAAACTCGATTAGACCCCAATTATATTCCTATGGTGGCAGTCTCAGCAAGAAACCAAAGAGGTAGGGTGGACATGGTGAGACTGTTCCATACTTTACAGGAAATGGACTATTTACCAGTACGTGAAGAAATTAGAGAACGAGTGGCTGCTATGTGGGGGGTTACTCCAGCATGGCAGGGGGCTCCAGATGCTTTTGGTGGTATGTCATCCCAAACTCAGCAATTAGTTGTTATGAGTCGTGTAGTAGAGGGAGACCAAAGGTTATTTCACGAAAAGATATTCCCTAGAATTTTAAGGGCTTTTGGTATTACTGATTATGAAATGCAATTACCACAACCTGAAGAAAAGGCAGAAAATACTAGAATTTCCTTTGCCCAACAAAAAATAGCTATTGCTAATCAATTTTCTCAATTAGGATTTGATGTAAAACTAAAAGAACAAGATGTTGCATTTTGGGAGGCAGATTTCATTGTAAGTGGTGACCCAGTTCCAACAGCTCAAATGCAAGCAGAACAAACTGCCTTGGGCATAGAACAACAAAGAAAATCTATGGAACAAGAAGAACAACAAATGCAAATGGCTCAAGACCAAGCTGCTGCGGGGGTTCCTGAAGAAGGAGCCGAGCCTATTCAAGCTATGCAGAAAGCATATATTCCTCCATCACAAAGAAAGTTTAAAGGACGAACTGGAGGAGTAACTCCAGATTGGTCTGACAAACACCCAGATGAAGAGAGGGACATTGATAAATATACTGAGGCCAGAGAGAAAAAGAACGAATTAACTCTCTCAAAAACATGGATTGAATCTTTAAATGAAAAGGGATTTGCTTCTCCTTTAATTAAAGAAGTAAGTTCTGATATGACACAAATGTGGTTTTCAGAAAATAATGTAGATTATGTTGCCCAGTTATCTGGTAATGGTATAACCACAATAGACAAAGCTATATTTGGTGACCCCACTAGATTTAGTAGAGTCAAACAAACAGGTAATCGAAAACCCACTAAACCTACTGAGGTAAAGATTGATGACGAAGACTAAAGACTTTTATAAGATATGGATAACAAATCCCAGAGGACAGGATGATTCCTATAAGAAGGAAAAGAAGAACCTCCGTAAGGAGGGTGGTGATGGTGGAAGCTTCGGTGGGGGTACTGTAGCGGTAGCTTCTAATTCTGGATTCTTTACTCCTACCTATGGGGGTAATGGAAAGAAAAAAAGAAAGAAGCGAACCGGGATTGATAAATTTGCTGATTTTGTTACCGACAATTCTCCTGAGAAAAAAATGATAAAAGATTTATTTTCTTTTGTAGTAAAAGCTCTTAAGAAAGATGAAAAGAAATTCCAAACGGGAAAAACTTTCCGTCAACAAACCAGTTCTATGTCTATGAATGATAATATAGCAAGAGTTGATTATAAGAAAGCTTGGATGGGTGGATATCAAGCGGATGCTTTAGCCACAGCAGGAGATAAAGATAAAAAACAATATGTAATAGATGAGATAGAAGAGGAAACAGAAGAAAGGGAGTTCCACTAGATGTTGAATTCTCAAACATTATATGATAATCTATGTTTTAAATGTAGAGGTCATATGTATGTAAACCAAGACAAGGATTTACAGTGTCTTACGTGTGGTAAGATATTAGTAGTCACAATACGGAGGTATTATGATTCCACAAATCGCTCGCTCAGAGATAAAGAGACGAAGAGCACTGGGTTGGACGTGGACAGACCTAGCAAAATGGCTGGAAACAGAACATGGAATAAAAGTTCATCGAACCACCATTCAAAGATGGCACAACAAAGAGGTTTGGGAGGAGCCCCCAGAGGACTCACCACAGGTAGATAGTTTAGAAGACCGAATTAAACTTGATAAGAAAGTGGCTACACATAAAAGTGAGGCTACTTTTTACAAAAAACTTTATGAAACGTCCCTAAAAGACAATACTAAGAAAGAACTTATTGTTGAAACAATCCAAGAATATACTAAAGCATTTCCCTCAGTTCCTTTAAAACAGTTACATAATTCAGATAAAACCCCTTTCGGGCATCAAAAACAAATTATGGTTACACCATTATCGGATACTCATGTTGGGGAACAGGTTTACAAAGAACAGATGAGGAATCTAAATGAATACAATTTAGATATCTTTAATAAACGTATGTATGGTTGGGCTAATCAAATACTTAAGCATGCAACTTATAGAAGAAAGATTGCCCCTATAGACGAATTAGTCATTCCAATGTTGGGAGATATGATTAGTGGAGACATCCATGAAGAGTTAGCTAGGTCTAATATGGCTAACTGTATGGAACAAATGATTAGAGGAGCCAGTGTCATAGCACAAGCCCTTATGTATTTAGCTCCACACTTTACAAAAATAAGAATACCTTGTGTTGTTGGTAATCATGGGAGGATGACAAGAAAACCCCCTATGAAAGATAAGTATATGGATTGGGATTATATGCTTTATCAATGGTTGGCAGCATTTTGTAAGAACCAAGATAATTTAGAATTTCATATACCAAGAAGTTTTCTAACAACTTTCAAAGTACATGATAAAGTAGTTCTTATAATGCATGGGGATTCCATTTCGGGTGCTGGAAGTAGTGGTTCAATTACAGGTGCTATAGCTAAACTTAGGAGTGTGTTCCAATATCGAAAAGCATTACAAAGAGAAATTGAAGAGGCTATGGATGATGATGCAGAGATTGAATTTGATAGTGTAATGATTGGTCACTTCCATCGAATAGATGAAATAGACATAGGAACCGGAGAGTTACATATTTGTGGTACTATGAAAGGTCCAGATGAATTTGCACTGCAAAGACTTCATGCTGCAACTAAACCAAAACAATTAGTTACATATTGGCACCCACAGTATGGGTATGTAGGTAAAGATGTTATTTATTTAAATAGATATGATAATAGTAAACGAAAGTTTATTGATAAAATTCCTGAGAAGTGGGTAGATTTTTCAACCATATAGGTATAATAACTTATGGCTACTGTATCTACCAGACAAAGAGAAAGAGAATTAACACGTTTTTTACATGGAGTGGGGAAAGATATTTTTAGAATATCACAAAGAACTATTCCTGTTCAAGATAAGAAGCTAAGAAGTGATATTTTTAAGGCTGGGAAATTAATTCTTTCTAAAGATGGCTTTGATATAACCTATGGGGACGCTGCTATAGATATTGATTCTCCATCTGAATATGTTCCTAGTAGTTTAAAACCCGTGACGGTCAGGGCTCGAAGGTCTTATAGAAAAGCTACTAACGTTCGAGTAACTAGTCCACGATATAAAAATGTAACTTCTTTTACTAGAAGAGGAAGTCATGTAAGAGCCCACGATAAAACTTGGAAACTAGGAAGTAGTCCAGTTCAAAATCCGGACTCAGGCAGATGGTATACTAAAAATGTAATGACCAACTTTGGGTATCGAATGGCTGCTACTAAAGCAAAAAACAACTGGGTCATGGATGCTGCTGACACAATACTAAATAAATTATCACCCGAAGAGGTTGATATATTGATAGAGTCTGGGGCACTTCCCCAGTTAATATAGGAGGACCAGAATGGCTCCAAGTAAAGAACAAGAATATATAATTGCCAGACATTCTAAAATGGTTGGTAAAATATTAGATTTAGTGGAAGCATCATTGCCAGAAGGCAATCAATGTGAGAAATTAAAGAAGTTAATCCAAATTCCTTTGTATGATTTTCGTAATGACATGCTACATTTTGAGGCTGAGGGTATTCCAGAAACCGACTAAATCACTGTTTCTATAATATAATTTTATAAAATCTCGTAGGATTTTCTAGTTTACTGAGTATAATGTAGTAACGTTTAAATATAACGTTATATTTAGCTATAAAAAAAGGTCGGATGGCTAAGACCAGCCTTTTATGATAGCGGTAAACAAAACAAAATCATAGGAGGTTTTAAATACTATGGCAGATATAGAAGAAAGGCTTGAAAAGCAGATGGAAGGTACTAATCTTGCTCTTGCTGCTGTCGCTGAGGTCCTACAAAAGATGGATGGACGCTTGGCTAAAGAAGCAGATGAAGAGGAAGAGGAAGTAGAAAAAGCTGCAATCGAAAAAGCCCAATCAGATTTGGTAAAATCTGTTGCTTCTGAAGTTGTTTCTATGTTAAAAGCTAATACCGGTGACAGTTATGCTGGTGCTGATGTTAGTGGTGATGATAGAAAAGCTTCTCCAACAGGCGGAACACCACAAAGTGCTGATGACTCTGAAAAGGATGCTGGAATCTCTTCTAAAATAGAAGACCAGCAAAATACAATTCAAGCTGCTGACTTAAGTAAAGAAGGTGACGACGAAGAAGACGACGACATCGACAAAGCTTATCAAAAAGGATATGCAGCTGCAATGAAAAAAGGTGACGACGAAGACGAGGATGGTATAGATAAAGCAGATGATGAGGCAGACGATGAAGCTGCTGATGAACCTGTAGAAGAGAAGGGTATGGACGAAGACGATGAAGATATGGACAAAATGCAAAAGCAAATAGAATCTTTGAAGAAACAAATAGCTTCAGCAGAGACTAATATGCAGAAAGCAGTTCAAGCAGAATCTGAAGGCAGACTAAGAAAAATGGGATTCAGGGAAGAAACTGGATTACAAGCTCCAAAAGTAGTTAATGGATTAGGTGTAGATGGTTCTACCCCACTTCAAAAAGCAACTGCTATGGACACACCAGCTCAACTAGCTGAACTTTCTTATTCTGAATTAAGAAGAATGCAACACAATATAGAAACTGGAAACACTGAGGGTGTTCCTAGAGAACTATTAGAAGGTTAAATTAAACAAACTATAGGAGATAAAAAACATGGCTAATCCAAGTTTATCGGAATATCTTGCACAGTCTCAACGAGGACTATATCAGTCTGTATTCGGACCTGAATACTTACAGAAACAGTCTTATTTTACAGTTGATTCTGCTACAGGAGTATTCAATACAACATATGGTAGAAAAGTCTGGCAGGCTCTAAACAACCAAACCAGATTTTTTAATGCTATTCCCAGAGTGGTCTGGGGGAATACTGCTGGTTGGAGGGTAAGAACTGATAGAGGTTCTAGCCGTTCAAGGCCAGTAACAGAGACAGGTAGTTTGCCAACGGTAGACGTTTCCAACATTGAAACAGTATCTAGTTTACCTAGAATCGTTTCAACTACATTCGGTGCTTCAGTGAAGTCGGTCTTTACTGCACAACTAGAAGGTGGTGTTGGTGATGTTCTAGCAATGGAAAACGAAAATTCTCAATTAGACCACATTAAAGAAATAAATGAAGAGCTTCTAGCTGGTTCAGGATACCTGACTTCGGCTGGTGCAACGACTTCATTTACAGTTCCAGCAGCTATCGCTAAACATTTCAAGATTGGTGATGCAGTATCACAACATGACAACTCAGCAGGTGGATTCGATAGAACTTCTGGTTCTGTGGTTTCTGCTGTGAACACCTCAACAGGTGTTGTTACAGTTGCTACTGGTACTACATTCGCTAACTCAGACGTAGCATTCATTTACTCAAGAGCTGGTATGACATCAATTGATGATGTTGTTGCCGAAGATGGTGCCGCTATTGGTGGTGGTACAAGTTCAAGAGTACGAGCATACGACTTGACACTAGGTGGTAGAACAGCTGGTGATTGGAATGCAGGTGCTTCTGTTTCTTACAACTCAGGAACAGGAAGAGCATTAAGTCTAAATCTATTAGACACTGCAATTCAAAAAATTAGGGAGAATGGTGGAGAACCAAAACTAATACTTTTGGGTCACGACCAATACTTCAACCTTGAAAGACTGCTAAACTCTAACCAGAGATACTTAGGACAGGAAGAGTACCAAGTTGGTGTAGGTTCTGAAAGAACTTTCCCGGGTACAAGAACTGGACTAGTACTAGCTACTTACCAAGGTATTCCAATTATCCCAGACGCTGACGTTGCTAAGTCTGTATCAACAGCTGATGCAGTTCTTGGTTCAAACGTTTACGTTTTGGATACTGATTACTTAGAAATCGCTGTTGCTCAACCTACACAGTATGTAGAGAACAGAGATTACTTCGCAGCAAATGCATTAGTTGTTAGAGGATTACTCTACACTATGGCTGAGATGCGATGTAATAACATTTTTGTACAAGCAAAAATAGCTGACCTAAACTCATAAGGTTTGGTGATGATACTGGCGGGGGGACCAAGGTCCCCCTGCTACTTTTTAGAATAACTAGTATATTTTGTGGGGACTAATAAGTGGCCGAGAAGGACACACAAGTGAATTTAGCTGTTTATATGGAACGATTAGATTCTTATATTTCAAGTCAAACCGCCCTAACAGAAAAACTTTCCGAGAATATAGAGAAAGTTGAAACCAAAGTCGATGATATCTCTCAATGGCGTAGCAAAATGTACGGAATGAAAAGTATCTTATTAGCAATAGGAATACTATTTGTACACACTTCAGCTATACTGGGTAGCTTTGTTGCTATCATAAATTTTAAATAAACAGGAGAATATATAAATGGCAAACGAAAGACACACAGATTATAGAGAATGGGATATAGATAGTTCTACTAGACAATCGGTTCATCCATATAATAGATACGTTGCAATCTCTAATGCTGCTAGTACAACTGCAGAAGATGTATATAGTATAGTAGCAAGTGGAGGAGAAAAAGCAACGAACTGGGTTTTGAATCCGGGTGTAGAAGGAAGTAATGTTGATGAATTTGTAGTAACAGGTTCAGCAGCATCTAGAAGTACAGCCCAACAGTCTGAAGGAGCTGCTTCACTACTAGTAAACCCTGCTAACTCGGCGGTAGGAGAAGGATTTTATTGGACTTCCCCCAAGATAGCTCGAAGCATAAACCCTCAACATATTACAGTTCAATGTGAACATAGAGGAGCATCCGCTTCAGGCACAGTAGAAATTAATATTACAGATTCATCAGGAACCGAATTAGCTTCGTCTGGAAGTTCCAGCTTAGATACTAGTTGGGTGGCTATAAATACACAATATACTATACCTGCAAACACTGATGCCGCAAGTTATAGACTATATGTGGTTACTCCAGCTCAACACAACATAAACTTTTATATAGATAAAATAATGTTTGAAGTTAGGGAAGATACCACAGCAGTTTCCACTTACCTAGATGGTAACCAAACAGGTGGTGAGGGTAGTCTTTATGAATGGACAGGTACTACAAATTTATCTACTTCAATTAAGAAGCCCTCTATGTCCGCTATTCGAGGATTTCAATTTAAGAATCAGTCTGGTACTGCCGCTGATATTATTTATATAGCATTTGATACTACAGCGACGGCATCGAATGGGATACCAATTTATGGTGGACAAACGCTAGATACAAATTTTCCATTAGATTTTAGAGGTAAGATATCAATGATAGCAGCACAAAACACCCCAACACTTAGTGGTGTAATATGGGGAATAGCAGACTAATAATATGACAACCGAAGCCATTAAAACTGAAATAGGTGATATTCCGAGTCCTGCTAACTGGTTAGATAACAGTGATAACTGCGGATGTGATGAACTTTCTCCAGAACCAAGTGTTTTATTCTTAGAGAAAGCTGACAAGTCAACCGAAACTATTGATGGTAAAGTTACTATAAAGGATATTACAGGAGCCTTGGAAGAATATAAGAGACTAAATAAAGCTGGAATTGCTTCCCCAGCAGAACTTTTAACCCTTTCTAGAGCTTATCCAGAGAATAAAGTTTATACTAAAGCTCTTAAAAAGATGGATATAAATGATGATGATAAACTCGTTATTGGAGGTCCCGCATCAATTGAATTAGTTGATAGAGAGGGACATCTTATTACAACCAATGCTTTATCAAAAGCTTTTGACAAATACATGGAGAATTTTAGAACTAGAAATGCTATGGTTCTTCATTCAGATGTTCAAGTAGGCTGGGCATTACCAGCATATATTAGTAAGAATGGGCAAATATTCAAATCAGGAGTAAATGGAAGTGCCTTATTTTTTATAACTGAATTACGAAATGATACGAATATCTCAAAAAAAGTACAAGAACAAATTAATAATGGTAAATTAAGAAGCTATAGTATTGCTGGAAGTGCTTTGAAAACCCAGAATATTGAAAAAGGATTACAAAAAGTTATGCAAGTAGATGAATTAGAGCTTGCTGAAGTGACTGTTTGTGAGAAGGGGGTAAATCAGGGAGCTACCTTTGACATTATTAAATCTGATAACCCTGCTACTTCATCCTGTGTGGATGGAAGTTGTCTTCTCCACTTAGAAAAGGAAGATGATGAAGATAAGGAAGAGGACAAGGACTTCAAAAAAGAAGAGGTTAGTTATCAACCAGCTAGTGAAGGTCAATTAAAAGCCGGCTTTAGTTGTGGTACATGTAAGTATTTTATAAAAGAGACGGGGGAATGTACTCTGGTGGAAGGTTCAATAGAATCTGATTATTGGTGTACTCAACATAGTGGTAATACACATGAACCCCCATCAGAAAAATCAGTTCAAAAACAGGAGGTGAACTTAATTATGAAAGAAGACGGAAATATAAACTTTATAAATACCTTTTTAAATTACTTTAAAAAGGAGTTTACAGCTGGGTCAGTTTTAAATAACACCCAAGCCAGACAAGAAGAACATCACAGACTTCTTGATAAGTATGGATTCCCGGGAGAATTGGAACCGGAGTATGCTAGAAATACTCCCGTTATTTCTGAAGACCCCACAGGACATCGGTACGTACCATGGGCTGTAAATGAAGCTGGTCAAAACTTAGGCATGCGTTATTATGATGAAGCCCTCACTCCACCCCAACTTGGACAATATAAAAAGAGAGGTGTGGTTGAAGGAGGGAACTCTTCTGAAACTCCAGTTAGTCAGTTAAATACTACATCTGGATTTTCTAATCTACTTAATGATATGGCTCGAGAAAAAGCAAAAAAATCTGCCCAAGGGTACTCAATAGTCCCCTTAACTATCTCAAAAGCTACTGATACTTTTTTTAATTGGATGGCTCAGGAGGGTAAACATATGTATAAATCATCTTGTCCTTGTGAGTTTTGCTTTCAAAAATCATCAGACTACAGAGGAACAATTGAGAAGGAAGCGGATTTTTTAGTTTAGAGGCTGTAGACAGCGTATTTGCTGTTGCTACGGCCCAAGCAAAACGAATGGGACACAAAGATTTTAGTGACGGAAGCCCCGGGGAAAAGAAGAGAGATACAATCGCAGAGGCGTTGAAACGGAAAAGATAAAACAATTAGTATAATAAATAGATAGAAAAACTATCAATAAACTAGGAGGAATAAACAAATGGCAATTTCTATAACAGATGCTACTGATTCAAATAGCAATGTATTGCAGGGCAAATTTGGTTCTAACACTGGTAACTTGAAGTACAAGGCAATAGAAATTACCTTTGATTCTTCTTATCCAACTGGTGGTGAATCACTAACACCCGGAATGATAGGCTTTGATGATATCATCAATATCATTATTGAACCGTCAGATGGTATATCGTTTGGATACGATTACACAAATGAAAAAATAAAGGCATATGGGGTAGCCCCAGTGCCAGTAACAATTACAGATGATGACTCTGCTGCTTCTAATGGAGTTGCAGTATATGCTCACATTGATACTATTGGAACTGATTCAGACAGAAAGATAGCTCACCTTGAGAGTGTAACAGCAAACAATGCAACAGTTACTTATCAAGCTAATGCTACACTAACCACAGCTTCTATTGGAACTATGTGGGATGATGACGCTGCAGCTTCAAGTGGACTACAAGTCTATGTTGATGAAAACGGAGACACAGACCTATCTGCTGCAAAATTTTTGGTGGATAACGATACCACAGAAACAGACTTATATGTTCCCTTGAGTGATGGTTCTTACCTAACTCTTTACAACGATGATTCTGCTTCTTCAAATGGTGTAGCAGTATACTTTGATGACAATGCTGGAACTGCATCAGCTAAATGGTTGTTAGTAACACCAAGTAACGCAAGTGTATCAGCTCACACATCAACAGTAGTAAGTGACAGAAGTTCTTCTGCCGAAGTACAAAACGCCGGTAACTTAGGTTTACAAACAAGCGTAAGAGCTTTTGTATTAGGAAATGGAACACTTCCATAGGAAAAAGAAACTAAGAAATAAATAGTATAATAAGGTGATAGAAAAACTATCATTGATATTTTAGGAGGAAACTAAATATGGTATTATCATTAACAACACCAAGTGGTGCTACAGAAGGGGCTACTATTGGAGGTGCTAGTAAATTTACTATCAAAAGAATACAATTTGATAGTTCATATGCATCTGGTGGAGAATCACTAACTGCTGCAAACTTAGGGATGACAGCAATACACATTGTGATTGCACAAGCTGAGGACTCAGGATATGTGGCACAATATGACTACACTAACAGCACACTAGCTCTTTATGAAGCTGGTGCTGACGCAGCTGCTTTAGACGAAGTAGCTAACACTACTGATGTATCAGCAGTTTATGTTCGAGTATTAGCATACGGACTAGCGTAATAAAAAATTTAAGGAGAGACTTATGTTTGGTAAATTAAGACCTCAGATATTTTTATCTATTATAGTATTAGGAATACTGTCCGCAATAGGATTGTATTACGGAATGAACGAAATAGCCACCGGCTGCACCGGGGGTATTATAGCTCTTGGCATGAAAGTATTGGAGGGGGAATAATGATAACAGAAGACCGTATCGGAGAATGTTCTTGTATAGATTCAGGTGTGTGTTCTTGTGAACCCCTTGAATGTTTTTGTGACTGTGGGTGTGATGGTTGTGCGATGGAACTAGATATGAATGAATGTCCTTGCGGTGGGAACTGTGGGTGTTCAGAAGAAGACGGAATACTTCCTAATACAGACTCATTTAAAGACACCGAATAGGAGATAACAATGAATACAATGAAAATAATTAGCTTTGCGTTAACTTTTTATAAGTTAAATAAAGGGTTGGCAGGAGAAGGTAAAGTAATTATAGATGAAGGAATGGATATAATTAAGTCTATAGGTGATGCTTTGAAAGATAATAAAATAACTGAAGCTGAGAAAAAGATAATTGTAAAAGAGATAAAAGACTTTTCAAAAGCTTCTATCAAAGCAATAGAGAATATAACTATACCAGATTCTAAATAATGTATTATGATAAATTATTGGAGGTGGACAGCCCTAATTGTATATGTGGTTATCTGCCTTTTTGATTTTGTTATAGTACCTTCTTATATAGGTCTTACTCGACCTGACCCAGCAGAACATATCGAAACCCTTTCAGAAATTAAAGATACTATGGTACGACTAGAGTATCTAAAAATAGCATCTCAAGGTGTCAATCGACACGAACCTTTTACCCTAACTAATGGGGGGATATTTCATATTAGCTTTGGAGCATTACTTACCGGCTCGGTGTTTGGAATGAAAACGGAGAATAAAAAATAATGACTATGTGTATTGTATGCAACTTAAACGAAACTATAAAAGAGTTCCAAATCAAAGGAACTAATAGATGTATTGATTGCCTTGAAGAGTATAATACTATAATGATGCTAAGTCACAGTATGTATTATAACAACAATATAAAAAGTTAGAGAATAAAAAATAATGAGTATAATAAAACAATGGTTCCCAATACCACTAATATTATTTGGTGGAGTTATGGCAGACTTATCTCGTCATGGATTTGGGGAAGATATAATGACAGTCCAGATAATATCTTGGACATCAGTAGCGGTAGGTGTTATAGGATTAGCACGTATCGTATGGTACAAGGTCAAAAAATAAATCAGAGGAATGATATGGATAAGAAAAAACTAGTAAAGTCTTTATTAATAACAGCTTCTGCTGTTACAAGTTTGTTTGTAACAAAGGAAGTACTAGAGTATTATGTACTCAGAGGTCTTAAAATAGGGAAGCCAAATGGATATAAGTAAAATAAAATTACCCATAGGTATTATTGGAATTGTATTAGCTCAAGCTTTTGGAGTCATCTGGTACATGGCTCAGTTAGATAGTACCGTAGAGGAGAATTCAAAGAATCTTTCGGAATTACAATCTCAACACATGGAAGCAACTCGAAGGGTTGTTGAACTGTCTGAAAAAATAGACAAGGAATTTGCAGAGCTAGAAAAGAAGGATGCTCTAATAGACAATGAGATGCGAACTATAATGGGTGACCACAATGGGTTCAATGATGTACTAAAGACCATTGGAATAAGTGGTTATGGTGACACTAGAACTTATGGTGGGTACGACAACTACAAATAGCCCTCGCACCCATGACCATTATATTACGTGGGGGTAAGTTTTATAGGGGAATACAGGGGTATATAGTGAAGAAATTTGGTTCCATAACAATATTTATAACGGCTCTTCATCTAATTGAAGACTCTATTCTAATTGGTCTTGGTAGGTATACTGAGGTCAATTTTTTTATGTTATTAATTGGAACTCTTTTAGTTAGTGCACTACTGGCTTGGATAGCTAGAATCCAAAGAGTAAAGGAATGGTTAGGGAAGGACTAATACTATGCAGAAGAGTTGGATGGGCGATATCCCAAACACACATGTAAGAGATTATCAAAGGAAGCGTCTATATAATGCTGAGGACTCTTGTATGTATTGGGGGGATACTAAAGTTCTTACCTTGGAACAAGTACAAGACACCATCAATCAAATCTCTGAATGGGCTAATATAGAATCCCCCGCACTTATTGAAGATGGGCACACTCTAGCTTACGCAACGAAGGATACTATCTCTTTACCATTCCCAATAACCAAGACAATGCCTTATATAGTTCATGAAATGACTCATGTTATTAATTACAATGGAAGCAACGCTGACCATCACGGGAAGCACTTTGCAGGGAAGTACTTGGAAGTAGTAAAGGAGTTCATTGGAACTACAGCTCACCGAGACCTTAGAACAGCATTCCTGCGTTACAAGGTTAGGTTCCTTTAGATTTGACCTAAAAGCAATCAGATGATAGTATTACATTATATAAAGTATTAAAAAGGAATTCATTATGGAAATTACCAACATCGTTGGTTTCTTCTTCTTTATACTCTTAGTGGGTATTTTGTTAGAAGCTTGTACTATCTGAGAATAAAATGTCAAATATAATGCAGTATCTTCTTACGCTATCTGATGAGTTTAGAGAATCGTATGAAGCAATCAATAAACAGAATCAAGAGATTTTAGATGCTATATCCTTATTACAGGTAAGGGTCGCTGAAATTGAAATTCGTATAAATCCTAATCGACAAGATTGAATTGTCTAGTATAATGAGTTATGAGGTTAATTTTAAAAATAGTTTGTAATATAGTAGGTCATTCTAAAGAGACTCCTATATTAGAAGCGTGGGCTTCTAAGATGGGAAAGAAAAAGAGTTACTATTTATGCAGACGTTGTCTTGACCCCATAGGAGAAAAATATTATGGATGACTTCAAATCAATGGATGAAGAGGAATTCCTCAAAACCCTTGAAGCACTTAGGGTATTACCCCTAACGAAATATGAGGCCCTGTACCTCAGTGATAGTGTAACCCTTTTATTACACCACGACACAAACAATAAGGGACATGTAGAAATCCCAGCAAGAGGTTTAGTTTCTAGTGCCTCCGTTTCTGTCCCGATGGATTTAATACAAAGAATTGGATTGGCTGTTCTATTATCAACAGACCCCGAGAATAAAACAGGGATAGCAGAGCTTGTTCTAAATGTATCCGAATTGTATTTATTGAGGGAGTGTTGTCAATCATTCATAACACATGGGAACGAACCCGTCGGTTATAATTTAATTAGAAAAATTTATAAATTGTTACTACATAAGGAACTAAAGGAAAGAGCAATCTTAGATAATATTCTTTCTGATATAGAAATAAATTTAGATAGTAGTCCACCTAGAGTGGAGAGAGCAGAGGAAGTAAAAGATGCAGATACAAGCCCCAACAACGATAGAAGAAGCGATTAGACTACTTCTACATTACATTGGCATAGTAAAAATTACAGAAGATAATATACAAAAAGTCTATAAACGAAGCAAACAGCTTCAAGTTATAATGCTAGGTGGGGGCTTTTGGGAAGGAAGGCTTCCTTATTTAAAGGAACTGGAAAACCATATAGGATATGTGTCTGATGCTCCCGTCATCCATAGTGATAAAAAATGGGAGAAGGTATTAATAACGGAACTGTCTAGGATGGCCGAGCAGATGTGTGTTCAAGAGGAAGAGCATCTTGCTAAGGAAGAGGGGAGTAAGGAACCGACTGTCAATGAGGAGAATAAGGAAGCAAGTCAGAAGCTAGAGGAACTCATCGAATCTAGTAAAGAAGAGGAAGAGAAATATCCCCACTAATATGTTACTAACTATTCTTTTTTCTAGTATAATATTAATACTTTCATTTATACTAACTATTATAAATTGGAAGATACTTAAGGTTTCTATTACCATACGAGATATAAGTGCTATGGTACTATCAGAAACTGTAGTAATTAAACAAGAAACTATAAAGATTCGAGAAATCTCAGAAAATGTATTACAAGAAACAACTAAAGTAAGGAACTCACTGGAACTCGAAGACAATGAAAAGGAACAAGAAGAATAGATGGGAACGCAGGGAAGCGAAACAAACGAATAAAAAGAACTTCATGACCGACAATCGTAGGTCTGTCCAACTCATAGCACGTCTGTCTTTAGCCCCTAACAAGCCAAAACAAAGGAAGCAAAGGAAGTATCGGTAGGTTTCCCTACCCCAACCAACTCAAAGCACCTCGCCAGTAAACCCACAGCTTGACATTTTAAAATACTTCATATAAATTTAATAGTAATCAATAAAAATTTAGATAGGATAAGAAATGGCAGAGAGTTACAAGGATTACTTAAAGAGTTTAACTTCCGAATCAAGAAAGATAGAAAACTATCTTCAAGACATAGAAGAATTAACAGACCGATACTATGGTGAAGAATGGTCATACTCTTTTGATTTTGATAAAGGGTTACATATACATTTACCGATAGAGGAATAAGAGATGATAAAAAAAGATGCACAAAGAATGGTTAGCTATTTGAAAGCTTATCCAAGTGTTCAAGCTGTATGGCTTGGGTCAAGAAAACTTACACGTGATGATGAGTTTTATGACTACGAAGTTCCATTTGAGTGGTTATGTGATGAGTGTGGTGGAAATATGGTCTATGTAGGTGGCACTGCAGTAGCTTGTGCTGATGGTAATGAGTGGGATTACGAACACCAAAAAGATGAACCTAGTTGTTCTGTATCAATATACAATGACAATGACAAAGAAGATATTGTGTATGAGTATATTGATTGGTGGGCAGAAAGTTGGTTGTATCTTGGAAAGTTTGAGAATTTAGGTAGTACAGTAGCAAAACAAGTTGTAGAAGAGTTAGATGAAAACTTAGAATGTATAAAAAAAGGAGAACCTGTAAAGAACAATCTTGGATGGTTTCGGACATTACTACAGGCAGAAGGGCAGAACTAGAAAAGGAGTAAGAGATGGCTAGATTTATATTAGATGTGGGGAATTTAAAAGAAGATAGAATATGGAAGTTTGTGAAAGACTTGTTTGATACTGAAATAATAAAATATGAAACAGCAACAATACATTGTATTGACGAGACGAATGAAAATCAGTTTCATAATGACGACAGAAAAAACAGACTTTCTAAGAAGCAAATAGAAACGTATAATACTATGATGGAAGAACTTGGAGTAGATAAGGAGTAAGAGATGAGTAAGAGAGAATTTTTTGTAGAACTTAGTATACCAAACACTACAAAATCTATGGGATTTTATTTAGATGGTGCAAGTAGAGAAGATGTTGTACCACATACACCATTCATATTAGAAGATGGTGCTGAGTATGATTTTAATGTTAAAGTATTAGGAATAGATGAAACAGAATAGGAGTAAGAGATGAGATTTAGAGTTGAATATATAGCAAGATGGGAAAGAGAGTTTGATGTTGAACTTACTCTAGGTGGTGATTCAGAAACTACCCAAGAAGCAATAGATGAAGCCATTGATGAAGATTACGAAAGTATGTTAATAGAAGAATCTGATTTGAGTAACCTTTCCCCCGAAATAGAAGATAGTTATGAAATTGATGAGAATGGAGATAGAGCAGATGAGTAAAGAAGATAATTCAATAAACTATTTCAACAAGGGTGGCAATCAAAAACTTAAAGATTGGTTGAAAGAAGAGATAGAACACAATGAACCTGTAGTAAGTGGCGAAGAAGAGATGTCAGA